>Ga0123357_10003648_pt1 | contig 17750 bp, 3 predicted proteins | sample TergutEmb28metaG_FD_89873 | JGI IMG/M metagenome (GOLD analysis project Ga0123357, IMG submission 89873) | Embiratermes neotenicus P4 segment gut microbial communities from Petit-Saut dam, French Guiana - Emb289 P4 | ecosystem: Host-associated > Arthropoda: Insects > Digestive system > Gut ... | reverse complement strand
GAAAAAATTCACTAGTAAAAAAAAAAAAAAACCAAAAAATATCCATTTTTTTTTTGCAACAAATTTTTTTTATCCAAATCTCACCCAGAAAATTGGGGATTAAACTATTTTTTTTTTTTTTTTTTGTTTTAAAAAGATCCTTGTTGTGCATGTATGGCAGTCACAGCATTTCAAATCAAGCTGAAATGAAAACTCCAGCACCATTGACATAGAGTCTAATTACAGAAGGATTTAAAATAAATCAGGAAATCTTGTTAACACTTACTGCATTTAAAATGCATAACTTCTCTTCCCTTAGTGCAAAGGAGTAAATATCACTGTGGTCCAATTCCTTTCAAAGTGCTACCAACAAATACAAAAATGTTATGTGGAACTACCCAGTGACTATGACAAGACACAAGATTTCATTTTGACACATGTGGTTACATTCACTTAACTTCACTGGTCTCTGCCATATTCTCTCATTACAAGATCCTCTAAATCCTAAAGCAGCATCAGTATGACACAAGACAATAGGCATCCAAACAAGTTAAAATTTCCACAAACATGGTATAATCAAACAATCAAAAGTCTGAAGATGTGCATTAAGGTACTAGCCAGGACATCCAATTACTCACTCCCAACTGGTTAAAGAAGTGATATAAATAAGAGTTCACTCAACTTCAACAGGGAAGTACAGTTCAAAACGGACCAATAGGAATGCCACAATAAGACATTTACAGCAAATGCTCCATGCTCAGATGCAAGAGAGAAGATGACAAGTAGGGTGCTGACCATGTAACTATGCTGACCTTGCCATCAATTAAGAAACCAACAAGGAACAGGCACTGAAGAATGTTTTAATGGCAAAAAAGTAACACAGACTACATGACTGCAGGGTAAGGTCCACAAGAGTGCCTCTGGCAATGGTAAAGCTGCTGGCAGAAATGAATAACTGGAACAGGGCTAATTCAAAGGTGGTGAACAGTACAATCCACCATGGGTAAAACTTCACAAACTCTATTACTCTACTACATCTGCGTGTCTTCCTTTACCCTCCTACTAAACAGTGTTACCTTGGAAGATTATTTTTTTGATAAGATCATCTTGTCTTTGTATGTACAACAGTACACAATGTAATCCATCATTTTTGTCAAGAACAAGATCTATAATTGACTACTGTATGTTGAACACTTTTTATTTTTCTAGCGTTTCTTGCTTGATTTTGTGTGTTGAATACATACAGTAAAAAATCACAACTTTATACACAGTCTCTTTGAGAATGGAAGAAACAAATGCAGTATGCTCATCCAGAGTTCTCTTCCTAACACTAGCAACAGTATATGAACCATTCACAATATCTTACATGGTTGAGTTGGGGTACAATTTACTGCAGGGTTGCCCTCATATCCAGTAGGACAAGTGCATATTGGTCTGTGAGCTTTGGCATGGCATTTAGCTGTTGAGGCACAGGCATTAGTGAACTCGCATGGGTCCAGACAGAATGACTTGTAACACGCTTCTGTATCAACACAATCCAAGTCTGATTCACATGGACTTGGAGCCTTGGTTGTTCCCGGGATTTCTACATGGTAGGCATCAATAAATGAGTAGGGTTACACATTAGTTCAACTCTCACCTTACCAACTGTTAATTCCACACCACTATGCACCAATGCAAGAGATGTTTCAAAACACTTACAATCAAAAGCCAGATAGACATTGTTGAAAATATGTCTATATATTGCCAAACACTTATCACCCAGTATACTATTAATAACACCACGATAATGGCTGGTATTGCAATTTCGTGTAAAAATTAAATGAAGGGTGTTTAAATTTGTTTTCCTGTAAATGTGAAATAAAAACTTTGTTTCCATTACAGTAAGTATCAAACGTGTAATGGACCATGAAGGAAATATTACTGGCAGAAATGAAAGTTACAGACATAATCTGATGGCAAAGAACACAGAAAAATAAAATAAATAAATAAATAAATATATAAAATAAATTACTTCAATACAGACAACTTCAGTACACCTATGTTGCCAACATAACAAAATACTTTATTGCAATTTAAATTTTTTGAACACGTATGGCTCCACGCTATGATCCACCTCACAAGATCGCTACATTCTATGTGTCTGTTTCACTGAATGGTATACTCTAAGAACCAAGACAAAATAGTTGGCTGGAGGACAAGGGCTTTGGCACCAACAAATAACTTTGTGGAACCAAATTATGTAACATGATATGTGTTTTTAATATGGGTGTGTACTGCAATCACAGCAGAAATAACTCTCCACACAAGCAATGAGCCATATATGAAAAATGTTCATGGACAATAATCCAACATTAGGATACAAACAGACAGTTATATGTACCTATTTGACAACATGTTAATACTCCCTGAATGTTAACTAATAGGTTGTTTAATGCAAACTAAGTCTTGTTTGTATTCTGTTACACATTAACAAGGCATTGTGCAGTTAGTAACCACATTTTTAATTCTGTGCATACTTTAACCTAAATGTGTAATACCAATACACAAATTTGTCAGCACTGCCATCTTTAGGCCCTTCTCTTGTGATTTCTTATGGAGCTCTTGCCAGTAATGGCACAAAAATTGGAACATGTCAGAGAAAATTTGTACAAAAGTAGGGCAGTGTGTTTCATTTGCAACACTGGTGTACTGAGCAGATGGATAATGAAATATTTGATGTTCGTACATGGTTGACCATGCCGCTCATTAAAGAATACAACTAACTCACTGGACATTTTGGAGATAATAATGGAAGAGTTAACCTCAGAAGAGCAGAATGGTGTGGAAATTGATACCACCAACAGAAGGTGGGTATGAATGCGAAGAACTAAATAGCAGGATGGATAGTACAACAGTACTTACAGAAATGGGCATTGAAGAGGAACACATGGACAAAGGGAAAAGGAAAAATTATTTCCCTGCATTGAAAGCAACAATAGATAAGGAAAGTTTAAGAAGACTGCTTGAAATTACAGTACAGTGATGTTTAAGTGACAAATCAAAAAGAAGTAGTACAAGTGGCCTTAACTGATTTGAAGGTACAATTCCAGCACTTTGTAGGAGTGACTACCGAACACTGAAAGCAGCAAGGAGTTTTAAAAAGAAGCATATCAAAACCATGTCATGAATTATATGAGCACCAGGCACTGTGCACTGCAAAAACAGTGACATAATCCCTCTACCACCCACATATAATGCTACAATATTCATCCATGTACTGCTCAGGATTCAGCTTTGTGACAGCTGAAGCTAGTGAAATGTTAGCCAGGATAACCCTGGCTCACATTCCCTAGAAATTTATGAAGCCGAGTCCCACACAGTAGATGCAACTGAAGCCAGAGTGCTGCAGTCAACTGAAGACTTACAGACCTTAAACAGCCACACTTTTCAGTACCATTAATTAAATTATAATATCAGGAAAAGATGCACTTCTGGTTGCCTTACAACTAAATTTTGCTGCTAACTACAAGAAACGCAATCACATACAGACTGCTGTCTAGATGCCATCGATAAGAAAATAAATTTTGCAGCACACAGTTTAAAAAATGCTCAAACACAAACTAAACTATGCCAAAACTATCTGATAATGATACTCTCACTACCAAAACTGTGTAATAATGACAGATTAATACTGATTGTGACAAGGATCACATGGAAAAAGAATCTTACCAAAATGTCCAGAACCGTACTTCACAAATGTAACATAATATTTCTGCGTACTTGTGCAAATGTTTGGTAAACATGCAAACTAGATGTGAGAAACCCCACTTCCTACTCCAAAATTTGCTGAGAAAAACCGTTATAGAAAAATTGCCATATGTACAGAGCTAAAACATCTGATGCATGGTATAAGAATATTAACTTACGGTTATAAACATCAATGATTTATGTTGCATTAATTATTATGTCTTGTTAAGTATACATGGAGCATGTATGATACTTAGTAACTTGAAATTTGTCTAGTGCCTCCCACCTGGGCAGGTAGAGAATTTTTTCTAAGATGGGGACAACCATACACTGAATTTTGTTATCCCCAGTAACGGGGTGATTGTGACAGTGATAATGAGAAAACAGGGCCTACAGCTTAACACGGGCTTCAAACCCTGGGGTGAGGCCTGGTATTTTTCACATTCTCACGATCACATCTACGGGAGAATTGAACATTTCAATCCATGAGCAGAAAAATTCAAACACACAGATCTGACTTGGGATCAGACTTGGTGCTGTCTGCATGACAATCCAGGCTTAATGTCTGACCACCAGATTACCACATTTCAGCACACTGTACCACCAACTGTATTCCAAAAATTGGTCTCTCAGCAGTGCCTAAAATACTTGTGTATTAGAACAGTGAATAAACAACAAAAATAACACCCTTACTCCTGAATAAATTTCAAACAACGAATTTTTTTTTAAAAGAAGATGGGCAGTAGAGATAACACTGTACAAGGTATACTCCATGATGCTGCACACAGACTTTACCAGTGTTTTTTTACTTTCAAAATGTCATACAGTTTTACAGGACACTCATAAATTTAACCCTTATCCTGCTAATGTGCAGAATATGGTGAGCTCCTAATAATGCCAGCAAATGGCAGATGGGATTTAATTTGGCATTTAAAGGATTAATTTCATTCATGCACACAAACTCTGGCCTTCTCTCCACTGATTTTCACAAAACTAACAAATGCTCAACTACATTATGTGCACATCTCTTATACCAAATTAAACACAAGTTGGGCAATAAATGTGTAAATGCATATATATTCATTTGAACCTCCAAATAAAGTATGGCTTCCACTCTGTTAATTTTCACACAACTCACAATCAATAACTTTTGTGGATATCTACTGTACCAAATTTCATCCACATCACAGGAAAAGTGTAGAAAACAGACATTTTCCTTTATATGCATAAATACAGCTTTCACAGAAATAATTTTCACACAACTCTAAAATGTTCAGCAGCATTGCAGTGAGATCTTCAACATCGAATTTCAACCAGATCAGTTTCACAATGTGAAATGTAAATACAGAAATGCATTTACACATTTACATACAGCATAACCATCACTGAACTGATTTACATGAAACTCACACTTGCTTGCAGAGAACTCCTATGTAAAATTTCATGGAATCTGTAAAAGGGTCGAGTCACTATTACTAGTTCGCAGGCAAACAGATGAATGGGAATGGTCTTCACATAACATATTCTTTTTTTTTAATCATAAAGAATGCTTCAAGTCAATTCATTAAAAATTAAATTTCATTGCCCAAATGAGGTTAGATAAATCACATAAATTTTATTATTATCATTATCCATTTTGGAAAATAAAATTCATTAAAAAAAAAATAAACCTTCTCTTCTTTTCAACCACTTTAGAGGGGTTGCAGGGAGTTTAATTCCGTTGACACGATTTTCTTCAAGTTACTAAGTTTCTTTGTAAGGGCTTCTGCATATTAGACTGCAACAAACTGCCCAAAAATAGTCAAGTTAGATTAGCTCACGTTACTGTAAAAAAGAAGATGAGAACTGTACAAATAACACTAAACTGTGGCTATATACTGTAGATTTTGAAGAAATCAACTTTTAAAGTAGAACAGACAGGTGCAATTCTAAATATAGTGCAATTTGCATGTATATATATATGGTTTCTGTACACTTACTTTACAATATTCTACAAAGAAATATATAATAACAAGGAGTTTGACAGGTATAGTCAAGAGAAAAGTATTAATATATTTAGCATATATACAAAATATGAATGGATCATATGATTGTAGGTAAATTGCTTCTGTGTTATGATGTGTGTGACTGTGAGAGTAACATATACCTGGGCAATCCTTGGTGGCATCCCCCGTATGTCCGGACGGACATGTGCAAAGTATGATGTGGTTCAAGACTGTACACAAGGCATTGTGTGCGCAACCATTGTTGCTCTCTGCACAAGGGTTCACACACTGACTGCATCTACAGGCTTCAGAGGGGGGGCAATCAGCATCAGCAACACAAGACCTATTTGTCTGTTTGGTGGTGGGAACAAGTAAGGTTGTACTAGGCACAATGGTTGTGAGTGTAATGTCAGTATGAGTAATCTGTCTTGATTTTGTGGAAGGAAACATCTCTGTAATTGTTTCTGCAGTTCTCCCTGTAGGAGTTTCAGCAGTAAAGGGAGCTTTTGTTACAACTTGAGTTATTCCCTCAAATGGTGACAATGATGATACTGCTGTTGTTCCCTCTGCAGGTGCCAATGTTGGACTTTGGGTTGTGCCAACTGTTTGTGGTATTTCTGAAATTTCTTTTGTAAATTCAACAGTTGTCATGCCTGATGTAGGGTACAATGTTTGTAATTCCACTGTTCTTACTGTTGATGGAAGCTCTGTTGTTGCTTCAGATGGCAGCTTTGTTTGGAGTCCAGTCACCACTGTTATAAGCTGCATTTTTGTTGGAGTCATAGATGTTGAACCCAAAGTAGAAAGTTCTTGTTCAGTAGTTACCTCTGTTAGCCTTTCTGTTGGGGTGGTAATTGTCTTGCGTTCAACAGGGGCCTCTGTTTCAGTCAATCGTGTTATCATCTCGGTCATTCCTTCTGTAGGCATTTCAGTTCGTCGTTCTGTAGTTATTTCTGCTGGCCCTGTTGTGTGTATCTGTGTTGTTCTTTCTGCAGGGACTGTTACTGGCCTTTCTGCAGGTGTTCCTGTCGGCCTTACTGTTAGTCTTTCTGTAGGTATTTCTGTTGGTCCTCCTGTTAGTATTGGTGTTGTTCTTTCTGTGGGTATTTCTGTTGGTTTTTCTGTAAGTATCTGTGTTATTCTTTCTGTAGTTATTTCAGTTTGCCTCTCTGTGGGCACTTCTGTTGGTCTTTCTGTCAGTTTATGTGTTGTTCTTTCTGTATATAACAGTGTTGGCTTTTCTGTAAGTATCTGTACTGTTCTTTCTGTAGGAATTTCTGTAAGAATCTGTGTTGTTCTTTCTCTGGGTATTCCTGTTGGCTTTTCTGTAAGTACTTGTGTTGTTCTTTCTGTAGATATCGTTGTCAGTGTTTCAGTAAGTATCTGTACTGTTCTTTCTGTAGGTCTTTCAGATGTCCCTTCTGTTGGTACTGATGTTGGTCTCTGTGTTAGTATTTCTGTTGTTCTTGCAGTAGGGATTCCTGTTGGCCTCTCTGTTGATGCTTCTGTAGGTATTTCTGTTAGTATCTCTGTTGTTCTTCCTGTCAGTACTCCAGTTGGTCTTTCTGTAGGTATTTCTGTTGGTCCTGGTGTTAATACTTGTGTTGTTCTTGCTGTAGTTATACCTGCTGGCCTTTCTGTTGATGCTTCTGTAGGAATTTCCGTTAGTATCTGTGTTGTTCTTTCTGTAGAAATTCCTGTCGGCTTTTCTGTTGACCCTTCTGTCGGTATTTCTGTTGCTCTTTCTGTCAGAATCTGTGTTGTTCTTTCAGTAGGCATTCCAGTTGGTCCTTCTGTTAGTATATGTGTTGGTTTTTCTGTAGTTATTTCAGTTGCTTTTTCTGTTGGCACTTCTGTTGGTCTTTCTGTAAGTATGTGTTTTGTTCTTTCTGTATACATTCCTGTTGGCTTTCCTGTAGGTATTTCCGTTGGTCCTTCGGTTATTATCTGTGTTGTTCTTGCTGCAGGTATTCCTGTTGGCCTTTCTGTTGATCCTCCTGTAGGTATTTCTGTTGGTCCTTCTGTTAGTATTTGCACTGTTCTTGCTGTGGATATTCCTGCTGGCCTTTCTGTTGATGCCACCGTAGGTATTTCTGCTGGTACTCCTGTTGGCATTTGTGTTGTTCTTTCTGTACTTATTTCCAGTGGCCTTACTGTTGGCACTTCATAGGTTACTTCTGTTGGCCTTTCTGTTGGCCGTGTTGAGGGTATTTCTGTAGGTCTCTTTGTAAGCATCTGTGTCATTCCTTCCGTAGATATTTCAGTTGGTCTTTCTGTAAGAATCTGTGTTGTTCTTTCTGTAGGTACTCCTGTTAGGCTTTCTGAAGGTATATGTGTCCCTCTTTCTGTGGGTACTTCTGTTAGTATCTGTGTTGTGCTCTCAGTAGGTACCTTTGTTGGTCTTTCTGTAAGAACCTGTGTTGTTGATTCTGTAAGTACTCCTGTCGGCCTTTCGGTTGCTCTTTCTGTAAGTATTTCTGTTGGTCTTTCTGTTAGTATCTGTGTTGTTTTTTCTGTAGATATTGCTGTTGGGACTTCTGTAAGTGTCTGTGTTGTTCTTTCTGTAGGTATTTCTGTTGGCCCTTTTGTTGGTCCTTCTGTAGGCATTTCTGTTGGCTGTTGTGTTTGTATAAGTGTTGTTCTTGCTGTAGGTATTCTTGTTGGTCCTTCTGTTAGTTTCCTTGTTGCTCCTTCTTCAGGCTTTCCTGTTGGCTTTTCTGTTACTATCCACACTGTTCTTTCAGCAGGTGTTCCTGTTGGGCCTTCAGTAGGAATTCCTGTATGCCTTGCTGTAGGGATTCCTGTTGTTGCTTCTGTGGGTATTCTTGTTGTCCCCTCTGTAGACATTTCTGTTGTTTCTTGTTTAATAATTTCTATTGGCCATTTTGTTGTTGGTATTGTGGTTAACACATGTGATGTGCTTTCTGTAGGTGTTACCAATGGCCCTTCTTTAGGAATTTCTGTGAACCTTTCAGTAGTGGGCCATTTTGGAGGACCTTCTGTTAATCTTTCAGTAGGTACCTCTTCAGTTACCACTTCTGTTACACTAGTAAATGACCTCAATGTTGGAGTTCCTGAAGTTTCTTGAGGCTTCTCACTGCTCAATCTTTTTGTGACAGAAGTTTCAGTTCCAGGCATTTCTGTCACACCCACAGATGTGCCATACTCTGTTGTGACACCACCTGATACTGAACTTAACACAGAAGTTGTAGTTTCAATGCCAGGTCTTGACTCAGTGGTACTCAAAGATAAGGTACTGGCCTCACTCACGGATGGGTAAGTGTACAACCGAGTTGTGGTGGCTGCTGTTCCTGTTCGACCTTCTCTTGCAGTTGTTTTAACTGCTGTTACACCTTCTGCAGATGGAGACTCAGTGGTACTTGCTGCTTTGGAAGAAAATCTTGTAGGCTCTTCTTCTGGTACTGTAACTTCTATAGAAACTTCTGGTGTAGTAATTTTTGTATAAGCTGGTACTGATGATGCTTTCTTGGTTTCTGCTGATTGTGTTGTAAATTCTGAGGTGTATATGGGTTCAGTAATCCTTTCACTTTTAGGCGTTGAGGAAATATTTGGAAACTGAGTTAAAGAAAATGAAGGAATTTTTGAAGATGGCTGAACTGGTTCTGTTATGTGAGTTACAATGCCTGATTCTGTTACAGTCACAGACTGTTCTTTTTTTGTCTCTGTGGAGGCAGATGTTGACTCCACAGCCACTACACTTGTCGGAACCGTATGCATTTCACTCGGTCTGTACGTAACCTCTTGAGACCTCTCTGTAGTGGCTATACTGGTCAATGCACTGTGTCCAACAGATGGGATACTGGTTGTACCAGCAGAACTAATTTCAGTAATTTCAGTTGGAACTTCAGAGGTTGTCAAACCTCCTGTTTGAGTTAATGGTGTTTCTGGAGTTATCCCTGAAACAGGTATGACTGGAACTTTAGTTGTTTCAGCAGCAGGCTCAGTAATCTGAGTAGCTGTTGTTTCAGTGGGACGTTCTGTCACTGAAGGCTGAGTTGCAGTAATCTGCTCTGGACTTGAAGTTTCTGAAGAAGTAGTGGTAGGTACTGTAGTTGCTTTGATGTGTGTGGTGAACATTTCTGTGACTGTAATCACACTCTCTGTTTCCCGTGCTGTGGTGATTCTTCCAGTTGGTAATGTTGTTGGTATTTCTGCTGTTGTTTTGCCAGTTTCCACTCCAGGTGCTACTGGAGAAGCTTCTTCTGGGAATATTGTTGTTGGTGAGTAGGGGGCAGTTTGCTCTCCAAGGGTTGTAAAATTCTCAATTCTACCTACACGTGTCTGTGTTACAGTCGCAAATTTCTCAGTACTTGGGCGTTCTGTTTCTATTGTCTGTGTCTTTGTCTGTATATTATAACTTGTTAGGGTTGGTCCCGTTTCTAATGGCGTGGATTCTGTAATGGCGAAGCCTGGGATTGTGGGTGTCACTGTTGTAACGGTTGTTGTTGCTTCCGTTACTATTTTAGTGTGGGATAAAACAGAAATAACAAAGAATACTGTTAGTTAAAGTGAGTGCAATGAGAAACAGTACAAATTATCTACTAGACAGAATTCACCAAGGGACAGTAATTATTTTGTTTATATATACATTTCAATTTAAAGAAAAACTAAAAAATACTAGGACAGAAGTGACTAAGACTGTTACATACAATGTTAAAATTATTTTCACACCACACAAGAATTAGGACAAATATATCTATATACTGATGTACATATAATACAATACAAGAAGAGAATCTGTGGTGCAATGAGGGCTGAATTTCGTGGAAAGACAATCTGGACTGTGCACTGTACACAGCTTAACCTCTTACAATAACCAACAGTCAGAGGTTGTGTGTTTATAAGCGTTTACTTCCTGATATAAAATGTCAGAGACCAAAATTGCAATTAATGCAGTTATATTTTCCTGGAAATTGAGTCCTCCTTAAAGTCAAGGCTTACTAATATTCTACCAACTATGAAATAAAGAGTACACAATTAAAATACCACTAACCCCACCATCAAAAGCTGTGAGAAGCTAAGCAACAAGCAGAGTGTCATAAGCACTAATTACCACGTTCAACAGCATTCTGTTAGTAACTTGTGTATTTTACCTCACACAACAACGCACTGTTTTACATTCAAATTCATACATTCTTTTCCAGGCACATATAAATTTACACACACATATGGAAGTCATCAATAATTAATCTTTGCTAAATACCAGAAACATAATTTCCTTTCCATGTACTAAGAAAATAAGAATGAAAAATAAAAGTAGTCTGACAGCACAAAAATACTAAGTTTTTATATAAGAACAAGTATGGAAACAAAATAGGACATAAAATTTGGAACAGAAGAAACACTTTGATTCAATTACGCCACCTTCAGTCTATATTCCAACAGTAAAAGAGTGAGGTTATGTTTAATACTCACTTCACCATTTCCATGCTTATAACTGCACCAAACAATCCATAACAGCAATACAAACAATGCCTTGAAATGTATACTTGCAGTGGCAGAAAACATGCCAACATGCTGCTTCATATTCAACACACCATTTGTTCCTAGACTTCCCAAATATACACAGAAGAAGGAGCTGTACATTACATAACAATTAAGGGATGACACAGAGAACAAAAACCCCAAAGATGTAAAATTATGACATAGAGATAAAGAAACAAGAGGTGTTGCTATTTTGATTTCTAATATTTATGAAAAAGATGGGAGAAATAATAATGTGTATTTTTACATAGATTAGAGAAGAAAGTGGAATATGTTTCCAGTTTCTGTATTAAAACAGCATTGTAAATACATGTTAGTGAAAAGAAGGAAGTAGTACTGGAAATGAAAACATATGATAAAGGTAACATTCTGTCACAGCAAAAGCGTGAGTAGTCTAATAATGGAAGAAAGTATATTACTCCTTTAAGTTGAATTAAAAAAAAACATTTTAGCAAAGGATACCAAGAACAGAAGGGTTAACCAGAGAACTTGTTCTCTAATCAGAAAAAAGCACTTCTAGAAACATAAAACTTTGGCTGTAGATGTGACAGACAACAAAAGATCCATAAGAAAAGCTGAACCAAGCACTGCATTTCGAAGCCAGTTGTTAGTTTCCTGAGAAGCTGAGGTGATTTCCATGAGACTGTCACGCCATCTTCAAAGCAGTTATCTTCTCACTCCCAGTGATGATGATACTCCAGTTAGTTGGCAAAACAACACTGCAAATTTCCTTAATGACGAAGGACTAATTGGGATAGGATTAGTATACATTACTCATTGACATGTATGGGCTGGTCCCCATTGATCAAAACAAAACAGCAACACACCACTTGTTTATTTCTGTACTTTTTTTTTTTTTTACTTTCAATAAGCAAAAGAAAATGTTGGAAGGCCAATGGTCCTCCTACCTTTGATGCACGCTCCAGATATTGGATTACACTGATAGCCAGCTGGGCAATGCTCACAGCCTGTTGGTACAGCTGGTTCCCTGTCTGTGACAGATAATTAAATATTAGGGTCAATACTTCTAGAAGGATAAGATGGCTGGGACATACAGTATACATGGGGAAACAATGACATGCAAAATTATAGTCAGAATATCTGAAGAGAACACACAGAAAATCAAGAGCAGGGTTTCCCAAACTTTTTTGCATGCAGACCCATTTTCACTTTGAAAAATAACCACAGATCCTCAAATCCTTGCACACTTATATGGTGTTCAGATGACAGGTATCCAAAACTAAAAATTTATATCTCAGGGCCGATTTTAGATAGACATTAATACCTACCAGTAGCAAGCATAGCAATGCACTGCATGATTGGACCTCAATTAAAATGACTGTCACTTGCTTCAAGGGTAAAGGCAGTTTCTTAACCTTTTGACGCCTAATGACGACTAAAGTGGTCGTACCACACCGCTAACCTCTAAACGTTGCATTTTATATATTTATTCAACACATATAGGTATTGAATATTTTAAACATGGTACATACTCTCCGTTTTTTCCTCTTCAAAATGCAGTTTGTTTCATAAATCTAAGGTATTTACTTTCTGTATTATTCACATTTTATATACAGAGTGTGCTAAAATTAAAAAAATAATTCCGGCGCCAAAAGGTTAATTAGATATTCTACCAGTCATATAAAATAAATATATCACAGTTAAAGAAGTTCCTCGATTGTTTTTAACAAAATATTATTCTTATACTGAAAAAAATAAGTAAACTTCAATGTTGCCATTACAAAAATGAATCCAAGGATCCCTTGGGAACTGGTTATGGATCCCTTGAGATTTGCGGAGCACACTTTGGGAACCAGTGGAATGGTGGATGACATTTCAATGAATCTTCAAGAAATTGGCTGATGGTTCAGGATATAATTAAGTGGTAGGATTCTGTGAACACCATAATGAAATTTGGATTCTATATATGTGAGGTATTTTTTCATCAGTTGAGTGACTATCAGCTTTTCAACAAGATACTGTTACATAACATATTAACAACATATATCATATTTAAGACTACTCTCTTGAACAATGTCCACCATCTCAGCACTTTTTAAATTGTTACATGTTGGAAATCATCTCACTTCCTTTAAAAAAAGTAAAAATAATAATGAAAGAAAACATAACTCTGTTGTGTCTACAGGCAGAGAGCTACACTCAAACTACAAGGTGAGCAATGCCATTCCTTTTGTGTTTCACATTCAGTCTAACAAGCTTGAACATAATCCACAATCAAACAGTCATCTGAATGTTCAGATGCCAAGATCACCATTCCACACTCATCAACCAAATTAGAAAGAATTTCCTCTCCTATCATCTGAATGCACAACTCCTAATCATCTTGCCATTTCTCATTCCACTCTCTATGACCTGAAGGATCTGATAAATTCTTAGGCAATAAATGAATGGACAGAAAACCGACCTGCAACTACTCAAATGTACTCATATACAGGCTACTTACTTGTTCCTTATGTTATTTAACATGCATGTACCAAGCACTGCCATTATCTTGCATCAAACAGTAGAAGCAAAAATGGTCTGCAAAGTATGTGAGTGGAAGTAGAAATTGGTGTCAGGATTGAAGTCAATGCCCAAAACACTTTCAGCTATGGAGGAAAGTAATTTCAGACCACAATCTGCCCTACTGATCCCCTAACATTAAGAAAGTGTGATAAATTACACCATAATATTTGTTGGCAAGCTGTCACTCTGGTATATACAGGCAGTACGTTCATGCCACAAACTTGTTCCTTTTCCAGAAAAGGCCAGATGGGATGGGCTTCTAGTACAGGTGACTATAAAGAACTCTGTCCCTTTGAATGTGACACCAAGAAGTCCAGTAGAAATTTACTAATGTTTTAGAGGAACCTACTGTCTCCAGCTTTAGGATACAATACCCTTAATATGAGAGGCATTAGGTTTCTCTGAAAAATCAGATAATTTCTATCAGCCTATATCGAATCATTCCCCAAAAGACAATATTCAACAAGATCAAGCTAATAATGACAAGAAGACTTATTGTCTTTGTTGAATTATACAGTAAGCAGCACAAAGTAATGAAATACTGCCCAACAACAGGGGATTATACCCTTGTGAATATGTACTTCTGGCAACATATAATTAAACACATCTCAAGACCAAATCGTATTGAGCATGGCCATCTCAAATGACATGAATGCATAACCAAGACAAACTTGTAGGCAGTGTGCCAGTGACAAAGGTACATGAAACTGTGGGATAACAAACTGCATTAGAATGGTCTTTCACTGCAGTTGAAAATCCTTCAAGACTTTAATCCTGGTTTCTACTTAATTGAAAGAGTTTTGTAAAAATGACAATTAGTTCTTTCTTGATTTATATACTGGTATGCTTCTCCTAATCCATGCATCCAATGTACACGTCATGCATGCTTATACCTAGAACAGAAACCTCTGAAGAGAACACTGAGAATGCGCTCAATATGTTACACAGAATGACTGCTACAGAAATTGTAAGCTCTAACTTGACTCACTCATTCTTGGTACTTCTCTTACTCTCTGATTTTTTTTAGTTAAGAGGTATGATGCCCTGCAACCTGGTAGCTGGTTATTGCCTAGCACACTAGTCTCATCACCCTGATAACCATGATCTTGAAAACCCATCAGAGTACAATACGCACTTACATATGTGTCAGTCCTCAATTACATGGATTTCAACAGGGTTAAAATGTTATTTAAAATATATGACTATTCTTAGAGTATAAGGCAAAATTATGCTATTATGGTATGGCAGTGATGTAAATCTCCATCTGTGCAGCCAATCAGAATAAGGTATGACACGTCTCATTATAGTATCAAAATCACACACAGGAATTTTGCGTGGGAGATAAAATGGTTAAGTATCTGACCTTAAATTCTATGGTGCTTCTGAATACCCTGGCTCCAAAATAAGCTTCTCCCTTTCTCCATTATAAACATTCATTGCTCTGTTTCCAAAAAGCATGCTTGCTGGCACTCACATTCAGTTTCAGCCTCCACATTGAAACATGCAGTGCACTGGCATGTGTGAACCTTGTGGCAAGTCTACTGGTGTGCATACTGGCAAATACCAGCTGCATTAATGCTTTACTTTTCTCCATTTGTGTGTTACATGAGAAGAAACATAATTGTGCCACAATGCACAGGTTTCTAACAGCACCACAACAGTAAAATTAATGAATATTGAAACCCAACCATTTGTCTTGTTACTTACCAATTGGTGCACAGTTGCAACCATCACAAACATGACCGGGTCTACAATCCCCATGTTTCTGACATTGACAAACTGAAATTAAGAAAAGAAGTTACATACACTTCTCACACAGGTATAGGTAAAGGTAAAGCAGTCCCGTTACAGGCCTGGACAGGCCCAGAGGGTTCCAGGAAGTTAAGGCTCCCAGAATTCGTGACAACGGCACAGGATGGTCGTAGGTTGTCAGCCTTACACACCAGCCGCCTTTACCCCCAGGAAATATTCCTGGTACTCATTTCTGCTAGAGGCTGAGTTGACCCCAGGGCCATAGTGCGATCGGAAGGATTTTATGTCAATGAAAAATCCACTGACACCAGCTGGGATCGAACCAGCGACCTTCTGATTTGTAGCACAGCACCTTAACCACTGTGCTACCGTGGTCCCCTTTCTCACACAGGTAGTTTATTTAAATTATTGTGATGTGTTGTCATAGTCTAAGACTGTTAAATAAAAGGGGAATAAAAACTTTTAACATCAATCATAACTGCTATAACACTGCTTTGAATACTATCATGCAGCTAAGGACAGAAATCTTAATTTCTCTTGTCAGCTGACTGTTCTAGTAGTCATCACATTTAGAAATGATATAAATCACTGTTTACCTGTATAATGAATCAATAATGAAACATATAAAATAATGAGTCAGTCATGCAACTAATATCAAAATTCATAACTGTACTAGTTATACAGCAACAGGAGAGAAGGGCAATTCTACATGTATTATAAGTCTTAGACTTGAACTAATTATTTTTCACCATTTACCTCACAAGGAGCTTACAGGATATACTGGATAAGCAATTTCACTTTTATGCTAACCTTTAATACACACTGGCTGGTGTTCATGCACCTGGCACTCTTGCTGTGAATTACAAGGGTTTGCAACACTGCAAGGGTTCAGACATTTCTGTCCAATACAGGCCTGTTGTGCAGGACAGTCAGAGTGATCCAAACAGCTGACAACTGTTGATAGGAAATCATTATTACACTGAAACTCAGATGAACTATATTTAAATTTAAACTGTTTAATATAAATGCTGTTAATATCAACACAAATTTTTGCTAGTGAAATATAACTGAAATAATACTATGATGTATACAACTTTACCTTTTATGAAAATATAATTACTTAGCAAAAGTTTAAATATATTACATAACAAATCTTTGTTTGCATAATTATTTATAATGCCAGTTGACTGTATGCAAAGTCTCATGGTATAAAGCAAACAAAGCTGAAATAAAAGAACATAAGCATTCTACACCACTAATAGCAACAAGCTTCAGCTTAAGTTGTTCAAATATGGTAATATGAGCACATTAGTTACTTCTGACAACTTGGAAGAAAATGTGTAGCTATGTACACTTAAAACTAACCATCACCGCCAAAACCAGTTTTGTCTGTAAGCGATATTCATTTGGTCCTCATTAAAAACCATTATATACCACCACCACCGCCACCACCATCACCACCACCACCATTCTATACATCCACTATCCAATTATCATATTCATGTAGCAGGTGTTCACAAGCTGTCAAAATATGAAGATACAAGATGCTCTTTGGTATGATATCTTGTCCAAGCACAATGCTTCTTTATTTCCAAAAGTTTCGACCACTCCCGGAGTAGAAAAGGTTTGATCATACAATATGACTTAGAATATACAAAATAACTACACATGCTGGAAAGAAAGGGGCTTTTCAAGACCATAAATGACATTACAAATAACTTCTCTGTACACATATACATACAAAGAAGACCAGATGTTTAAATACAGGTATCCAAAATTTTCTAATGTATCAAGACAGCAGAGGTTTAATTTTCAGTAAAATGTGCATTATCAAAGACAGAATATAATGGCTTGAAATTGAATGTAAGGTCTGTCCTCATGCAACAGAAACAATATACCAAAGTTTTTCTGCATAACGAACCCCGTGCACAGCTGCTTGCATTCATGGCTACTATGCTTATGCTACAGTTCATAGCTAAACAGAATAATCATCAAGCAATCCCCTTGAACTGTTCTGCCATCCAAAGGCAATTTATGTGACACATAGGTGGAGTACTAGAACTGTTCATAACCTGAAGTTAGACACATACGAGGTCTGTCTCAAAAGTAAGTGTACTGATTTTTTATTTAAATGTCTATTGGACTCACCTCAAATTACAAGTGATCTCCTTCAAAGTATGACCCTTGGGAAGTTACACAATGGTTCCAACGTTTTTTCCACTGATCATAGCAATACCGGGAGTCATTTTCTGTAAGTGTGTTTAGCTCATCGGT
>Ga0123357_10003647_pt1 | contig 17750 bp, 10 predicted proteins | sample TergutEmb28metaG_FD_89873 | JGI IMG/M metagenome (GOLD analysis project Ga0123357, IMG submission 89873) | Embiratermes neotenicus P4 segment gut microbial communities from Petit-Saut dam, French Guiana - Emb289 P4 | ecosystem: Host-associated > Arthropoda: Insects > Digestive system > Gut ... | reverse complement strand
TTTTACGTCTGGCTTTTAAGCATGAAAGAAGCAAGTGAACAAAGAGCAATGCTGGAATGCAGTTCTTATTATTGTTTTTAATCGTGTAAGGCCCGGAGATCTCAACCAAAGCGGGCCCTGTCGGTATGAATTAAATTGACCCTAGAGGCCAAGGACGCCGGTAGGATTTTTGCGAGGTGGCCTGCATTGTCTGTATGAAAAGTGACCAGATTTTTTTAATGAACAATGCTGGATAGGACAGTTACACACTTTTAGTTTAATTAAAATGTATAATTAATGCCAGGATAAAATTTTACGAACAGTACGAAATTTAGTTCCGTTTTTGTAAATTTTTTATTGGTTGATTTGATAGAATATTAAACGTAGAAATTCCAAGCGGAACAAGTGCACAACACTGCACCTCCTGTTAACGCCCCTGCTAGAGGTGGTTATGCATGCAATATTCAGACGACACCCTTTTACATTCTGTCACATCTATTTCTCTTTTTATTTCACAGTGTCCACCGATAAATTCCGGTATCGAATAAAAGTGTCAGTCTTATGCTCTATGATCTTTATAATGCGTACGTTTAGTGTTTCCTTCCTCACGGGCAAAGTGGCCATGGCGTGAGGCTGACCATTTACCTTCACGTAATCCAGAGATTAAGAATGAGTGGTGCTATACCTCCACTCCCGCTGTATGCCTTCATGGCGTGTGCAAGGGCAACTTTATGTTTTTCTTTCTCTACGTTTGTCTTGTTTGAGATCTATAAATCTGGATTCAAGTTTTATGGAATCCACCGGTTATAGTGAATGAACAAACAAAAATTAAGTTCGCCTTACAGCATTTAGTAGTATGACTCCCAGTACGAAATTTCAGTGACATTCGTTCGGCATTTTGGGTAAGAAACGCACAGGTGGTTGGACGTAACTATCTCTACACGTGTCTTCTTTTCGTGTACTTTGTGCAACCGCTTCACCTAAGGTCCCGACAAATGTCGCACACCTCCAGTTTGCGACAGAGCCAGTCTGGGCTCAAAACCCAGACAGCCAACCCACCAAAGTTTATCCCTCCCATACTTAGTCCAAAGCAACAAAGGCCATAGTCTTTGGCACGATCAGTCAAGGCCCTCAGCCTGACTTCAAAATCGTCAGCGTAAACATATTCCCCTGTTAGAGTTTAGGTGTCTGTTACTGAGCCCAGCGATGCGCGCTAAAACAGGAATGGCTGACACTTTGGCTTGGCTTGGCATGGCTTGACTTTGTGAAACCCGTAAATTAACGGAATACTTGATTCGTAGTCGTTGCGGCACCAAAATGAAGAGGCAAACGAACGTGCGTGTTTAATACTCACCTGGCCACATCTTGCGGTGTCTTGTCATCTAATGCTCTGGTCTGAGCGGCGTGCAAATGTTTCACATATGCTGCTTGATGCATGGGTAATCCCGTGCGTCAGTAGTTGGCCTTGATTACCTTGCTCTCTTGGCGCGCGGTAACTCGTTAATGGTCATTGGTGATTTATTGTGAAATTCAAACAAACGACTTTTAAGGGGGAGGTGGGGGGAAGACGTGTTTTATGGCCCTCTGTTGCTTGTTTTACACCACCAAGTAGTAACTTTAGACATTTTGAAGAACCTGGCATTAGATGTAGCTGTGAATTTATAAAATATCGTCATTGTTTATGACAAATATGATTCTTGACATACATTCTGCAAAATGGAAAGATTCAAAATAGTATGAAAACGCGTCTGAAACGTAAGAACTTCACGATAGTTAACTGACATATTTATTTCCAACGTAGGATGATATTCACGCATCATTTTCAACTCTACGTTCGTGTCATGCTGTAGAGGCCAGTTGAAATGTGATGGCAGACGCGCAGAAACCAGATTTCGTCTTTCGGCGAAACGGACGAGTCCATTTAAATCGGCTGGAGGCGTCAGTTCAGTCGACTGCTGGCAGCCGAGGTGTGCGTATCAGCGGTAGTAATGCTGGATACACCATGTTCCGAGACAGTGTGAAGGGTACTGGCTATCCACTCCATTCGCCAGTTTCCCCTTCACTTCCCATCTCGTCCGTCACCGTGTGCCATCACATTTCAACTGGCCTCTACCACTATTGCGTATGTAGCTAGAAAGAACTCCAACACACGCGCGGGATAGAATGTACAAGGCTATAGCATGCACTCCATGATTATGTAATGTTCAATGTACTATTAACCTCACCGTCTACACAGAGCGACACAAGCTTAATATTCATCACGCACGGTTGCTCTAGGCCATGGGTCTCCAACCATCGGCCACGTTTATAAATTGTGTACGTACTATAAAAATTACGCAATAATTTAGGCAGTTAGGTGCACCACTTACTGTTATTTTTCCACGTGCAACCCGTGAACCAGCCCACACTAACAGTTGTGCTCATTTGTCATGCAAAGGTTGTAGTCGCATGCTCTAGGCTTTCATATTCATATGTTACAGATACAAATGAGCTTTACGTAAGGACCGTCGTAGCGGGTTCGGGTCCCGGTGAAAAATTTTTTTTCGGGCCCACTGGCAAGGGCGGACCGTTTAGGAAAAAAAGTAGGAAACCAAATTATATGTACGCAAGATGGCCAATGGCCGCAAGTGTCATCCAGGCGACAGAACTCAAGCTAATTTTACCTGATTCCATTTGGAAAGACAAAAACATGTTCAACATAGTCGGTTTCTGGAACCCCTTCCGGATGCAGAGCCCTGGTAATTTGTACTGGCTTCCTCCCCCTTGTTGACATTATTCACGTAGAGAAACAGATATACGTACACACACACACACACGAGCGAAGAGGTGGGTATACTCTTCATCCTGTTCCTGCACCACTTTCTACTGTTCTGCAAGTAGAAGGGTTAGTAATGGTGGAAGTAATCAAAATCTTATGTTGTTTATTCGTGGGAATGCTATGTCTGCTGCTTCTAGTATTAAAGGTACTAATCAGTTTCCAAACCCACCAATTAGAATTGATACAACGAAAATTGTAACGAAGGCGTGGGCTGTGACAACGACGTTACAGATTTGGTCGACTCCATTTAAGGATCCTGGTTGTCCCATTTCTTTTCGGATAAGTGGGATACATGTCGGACTGAGCTATCAAGATCGGAAATTGGTAACGGGTCAGAATACGGTATATTTTAGCATTGAAACCAGCCGCAGAGAGGTCTTGTCATTACTTCTTTCATTCTTTGTTTAACCACCTTCTACCAAACCACTGTGGGTGTGTGGTGTTATTGTTTCATGTGGCCACACAATGACACTCGGTAGGACTGTCCTGGACGAGTGATCGGTCGTAGCATAGGCCTCTATCTTCAACAACAAACAGCACTCACAAGAGACAAACGTCCATGCCGTCGGGAGAATTCGAATCCACAATCCCAGAAAGCGAGCGGCCACTGGTATAGTTATTATTCATATTATTTGAACTACTAATGTAATTGTTACTGCAGGGACATTTGTTTCAGGATGATGCACAAATCCGTGGATGCGTGGGTAGGGCCGCTCCACGGATGACCTTCCTCTGATTTGTGGGAAGCCCATATCCGTGCCCGAGAGGGACATTGGATTGGCGGCAGTGCTTGTGGTTGCAGAAGCGTTCAAAATTAGGAAAACTGTAAGTTATGGAGTCCGAAGAAAGTGAATCACAGGTAAGATGCATTGAAGCAATGAACATGCTGAGGCATGACTACTGAGAATATTAGCTGCTGTTAGCTGTTCTGATGTTACAAAGATATTTCCCAGCTGGAAAGCAGAAGGTATACATGGTGAAACAAGCCTGTGTTATCGTTTTATAAATGCTGGTTTTTGTATATGAATTCTGTATGGGAAAAATTCCCTCAAGGGTAAACTGTTTCGTCTAGGTCGGGTATAGCCTGTAGGTCATGGCGTGTGATGTTAATATTGTATGTAAAAGGATGACTAGTCGGGTATGAAGTGGGAAGTATGTGATTGACAGTGGTCATTGCCAGATTAAGATGGTATCTCTGCATTTGCCTGAAGCGACTGAGGAATGTCATGAAGCCCAAATCAGGATAGTTGGTGTCCAGGCCGAGATTGAAATCCCGATCTCTCGAACGTGAAGCAGGAGTGCAATGGGTATGAGTGTGACCTTGGTTAGAGGTTATTCGGTGCCTAAGAAGTATTATGTGATGTGTTCACAAGTGATGCTGTAAGCGCTTCTGATGTAAAGTATGCATGTAGCCACTCTGTGTATAGTACTGTATAGAACAGTGGAATGCAGCGTTTTTAGAATGTATTAAAAAATGTAATATTTTATTTAACACTGCTGCGGTATAGAATCTGTACTTGCAGTGTATGCCGTTACACACATTCTCTGGTTGCTTGCATGCATTCCCATCACCACCACCACCTCTTTCATAAAGGTTTGTACTAGTGCTAAGTTCCTGTCATGTATGTGATTTTCTAAGTGATTATTTTCTAAAAAAATTTCTTGGCCTTAATTCTTTGTGGGTTTGTTGAAGCTTCATGCCCAGCTCCAGCTCATCTTAACCTTAGGGTCATCATTACCATAACAATGTGACCTTACTTGTATAAATTACTAAGTTTCTAGTTTCGCCTATTTTATCCCTCTTGAGGCTAAATAAATCAGGAATAGTATAGTTAGGTTTGGTTTGTTTTGTTTAGTATACATGTGGCACAAAAAAGTCACTGGAACCTCATTGTTTAACATGTTGGTTCTATAATGAAGTGACTTTTGCACCTCACTATATTGACATATGTAAAAGCCACTGCAATTGAATTAATTTTGAACCCATTAAGCAACCAACCATATCTAGCTTATGGACATACTTCAAATGAACATTATCAGTGTGTGCAGATTGATTATGGAACTGTGCATTATTGGTTTAGTTTTTTTCAGTTATAGTAATTTTTAATGTTTCTTTTTTCTGTGCATTGTATTAAGTGTGCATTGCTTTATGTTTTATGAATTATGTTCAGAAGGTAAGTTAATATACAGGCTGGTACAAAAGTTGCTTGACACTGAGTATTTAACACATTGCCTTTAGTGTGAAGTGACTTTTGCATCACCATGCATTGACATTTCTAAAAGCTACTGTAGATGAATTAACTTTGAATCCCTTAAGCAATCAGCCATGCTTTTGCTCATATGAACATACTTCAAATAAATGTGGTTGGTTCTTGTAGATTGATTAACAAACTGTGCAATACTGTTAATTGTTTTATGTTTAATTTTTTTCTCCACACATCAGTTTATGCATTGTATTTAGTGTGCGTTGCTTTGTATGTTTTATGAATTATGTTTAAAAGACAATTTACCCTCCTTGTTGGTAAATATGATACCGATATCCCGAGCTTACATGATTAGATTGTTTTCCCAAGAGTGGTTGTGGAACTCATTACTGCATAACAATAACTTCTATTACTGCTGTGGGTTCAGTGCCTTTTTCAATGCAAAGTATGCAGTTCAGTTCAGTGTAGTACCGGTCATTTACTTACTTTTGTAAATCTTGTTTTAATGTGTAATTAATTTTTTTATTCTTTAGACTTTAATAAACAAAACAAAGTAATATAAAGTAATTGAAATCACATGTAATCAAACTTAATGTAGTTAACAAGATGCTGTGTGTGTAGTACTTAAATAAATTCCATCAGGTGGATTCATCTATAGGATTTTGTTGATACATATTAATGTCTAGCCATATATTGAATCTCTGGCACTTATCAGTAACAAATTGTCTTACTTTTCCTCATGTGTTTTCATTGCTTCTAAAATCTCCATGTAATATTAATAGTGCAACTTTGTGGTGTTGCATTTATTTGTAGTCCATCATAGCAGTCCAGTCCATAACACTATAAAAAGTAATAGATATCCCTAAAGCATTTTTGTGTCATGGGTGATTACTTGGACTGTGAATAAGTACAGTAATGGTACTTTCTTAAATTTCAGACATCTGTTTATACAGAACCAACTGGAAATGAAGTTCTTGATGAATTTGGACTAAATGAGGTCTATGTCTACTTAACCGACAAACTTAAGAACCTTCGTGTTGTTGTAGATAAGTATCATTCCCTAGAAGACAATAATCCTGAAGACCCTATGACAGGGGATCCTCAACATCACCTGAAGTATAAAATGCAGCTTGTGAGCTGTTTGTCCCAACAATTACGTAGTTTGAATCCACAAGGTATGCCATACAAATTTTTGTTTGTACTGTACATGCTGTTGGAGGTTACAGTATTCAGAATTTCCATGTAAAGCATGCCACTTAGCAGACCTAGTCCAGACTGGGAACAGATGATATTATTGAAATTTAACTTGAAAAGGGGCATGAGACTGTAGAATGGGCATTGTACATTTCAATGACCATAAAATTCAATTAACAGTCAACTATTATCACATAAGCTCTAGCTTTCATTTTAGTATTTGGTATGGGACTGGGCAAACAGATTTCAGTATGAGACGTGGTCATCAGTGCCATGTATTTCACCTGCATGCATCAGTTTCCAACACAAGTGACCATATGAGCTATCTAAATATGTTCAAGGTATTAAATATATAAATATGAAAAACATTTTTTAATTATTAAAGAAAGACAAATTCGCAGTGGTTAAATTAATGAATCAAAGTATGCCAAGCATTTATTCGATCATATGCATGAGTGTGGAAATACAGACGACATTGTAAAAGTAGCGGAAAGGATGAGTAATGGGTATATATGGGAAATTGTACATGTATGAATATTTTAATGTAATGCTGATCAGATTCTGTACTACCTTAGAGACAGAAGAAAGAATAATGCTGAGTGTATCCACCTTGTGGACCTAGGATAAATCCTAGTATCTTGAATTACCCACACATATCCCATTTGTAATGTTCATTGTTGGTTTTTCCCAACAGTGTCTTGGCAGCATTGTAATCTGCTTTCAAAAGTACAGAATGAACTGAAATGGAGGGAAATTTATTGTAGAATGGGTCTGCTGACAGTTTACAGTCTTGTCTACTGGACATTATTAATTGAAAATTCATGTCAAACAAAGCAGGCAATGTACGTATCATGTGACATTGAGGCACATTCTTAAATCATTGTTGCAGTGGAATAGCAACAAGTATTACATATTGTGAGTGTGTGTTTAGCCCTAGTTATTCAGCATGCAATGCGCATACCCCATATTGCCATCTGTAACCTGCCCTGCTCTACACTATTTTTCCACATGAACTCATAAATGGCATGATTAAAAAAAAAGTTATTGAACATAAAATGTGTGTTTTGATTTCTTCTACAACTTTTTTCATTCTAGGAAGAATTGAGAGAGATGTGATCAAAATGTCTAGTGCTCTTTGTGTAAATTACCTGTTATTCTTGTCTGATTTGAAGGAAACTTGAATTTTCATGACAGTTTTTAAAAAAATACTCAAATATGAAATTCACGAAAATCTGTCCAGTAGGAGCCGAGTTGTTCCATACAGATGGACAGACACGACGAAGCTAATTGTTGCTTTTAGCAATTTTGTAAATGAGCCTAAAAATAACTCTCTCCACATCAGGTATTTTATTTGGGAACAAGAAGCTGTTTTGCTAGAGAATATTGATAGTAATTTTTAAATCAATACCTGGAAACTTCTTTGGTCATAAGCAGTGAAAATCTGGCTGAATTTAAGAGACATCTGTAGCAGACCAAAATAACCATGTGTAGTGAGCACAAATATGCAGATTCTTATGAAAAGCAACATTATGCAATATCTTGCAGGATGTAGACAGTAGGGCAGCAGGCCATTCGGGATCTGCATTTAGCATCACTCATTTATTCAAGAAAGTTTTAGAAAGTGGTATAAGCAATTTATTGTTAGGTTGTGTAATTTGTTACAGAATACACACATTTCTCTGCACATGCAGAGTTGGATTTGGTGGCAAGCTTGAAGAAGGAGATAAAATACTTGAGGGCTTTGTTACATAGGTGTAGCAGTCAACTTAATGAAGACAAAAAGGAGCTTGAAGGGTAAGGTTACAATTTTACTTCAGCTGAATCTGATTATAATACCAGTATTTCAAAGTCTTTCTTAAAATATTGCTAATGACATACCATAGATTAGTTTTGTTGTTAATTGTTGGATATATGCCGTCCCTGTTCTGTTACTGAATATGACATACATGCCATTAGTCTATTTCTTGTATAGTACAATAACAAATATGTGGAAATATGGAGGGATAAGAAAATTATTACACAATCACACGTACCAAGTACTGTATTTAAGAATTTAATATTCATAAATTCAATAGCACTTCAACTCAGTATGTGTTGCATACTTTCTTTTATGTTGGTAACCCTATGCAATTCTTAAAAATGATATATATGGCAACACTGTATACTTCAAAATGTAAGGTAGTGTTAAATTACAACTATCCAAACTAAGCGGTTGTGAAGTATTCCTTGTGTGAATGTTGTACAAACAGAAAGAAGTGCGCAAACTGTGTAAAGTCATTAGGCAAATGGGTGTGAGCTTAAGACATCTTGTATTAACATGTGTAATTGGTAACATTTATTGACAGAGATGAGTAATTTGTTGAAGACAAGGATTTGACTTGTTACTGCAAGTTACTTGATATCCAACATAGAGAAGATTGAAGTTGTTGTTTGTTTGTCTGTGGGACATCGCCCCACCCACCCCAAAGAGTCAGCCAAAAGGGAAAAGTCTTTTTGGTTGGTTACTGTTATGTTTTATTTATTGTGTTGGTTAAATTAATTTTTATGTTGCAGCCATTAAAATTATATGATTACAATTTTTTACATCTCCTCAGAATACTCATATTTTCTGTAGTAGCTCCTTAATTGTGTTCTTCTGTGTATTGTTTGTGTGTCAATGTGTACTGTACTACTGCTGCCAGGTGTCAACCCAATTGCAGTTAACAAAAATATTGAATATTGCAAGCCCTCCCCAAGGAAAAATGATGGGATTATGCATGATCATGGTCACTGCTTAAAATCGCTGGATTACTCATCACTATTGGGAATTGAAGTGAAGCATAAGAAGGTACATGTTCTGAAGCTATGGAACATTGTTTATGTGTGGAAAGGCTCAGTAGTTTTAAAAGTGCAGGAGGTCTTAGTGCACTTGTGAAATGTATTAGATTGAACAAAGTGTGTTCACGTGTGATACTTGTGCAACATATGTGTCATGGGAGAAAAATGTAGTTGAAAGTTCTGTACAAAATATCCCATGTCAACACTGCCATGTAAAAGAACGCTGTAAACACAGTCAACCTTGGTTATAACAACCTCAGAGGTGTCATACAAAGATTACTGTTATAACCAAAGTCAGTTACATCCAAGGTCCTGATAAATTACCTTTTAAAATAATGTTGAAAGTAATACCATATAATTTATGTTGTATGCTTTCTTCTGGGTAATTCCCCGGCATCTGAATTTTATGTGCCAACGTTTCAGAACACTGTCTGTTCCATCTTCATAGGCCTGGAAGGTAGAGTGTTCCGAAACGTCGGCATATAAAATTCAGACGCTGGGGAATTATCCAGAAGAAAGCATACAACATTCAGAACATGGCAAAAGTTTGAAATCATTTAATTTATGATTGTTTTTGGTTTTATTACATATGGACATGAACAGATACATTTTGTTCATCCAAAAGCTCATATTACACACTGTTTTGTTATAGTTGAAAAAATTAGTAATGTTCATTTGCTTCGTGGCGCTTGATAATCACCTTTGCTACTCCTGCTTATTTGCAAGCAGAATGACATCTAATGTCTCATCAGAACCATGTGCATCATAATACTGAGTAATGATATTGATTGCTCTCAGAGCTTCCTTTGTTCTGACAATTGGGCATTCACTTTCTAATTCACAAGTACTTATTTCGGTTGCATCTTTGCTGTCATCCATTATGGTGTGGCCAAACATGTCAACAATGATGTCATGATAAAGGGGAACCCAAGAAACTGCTGTAATCAGCAGAGACTGAATTATTAAAGTCGGCTTCAACAGGATTGGAAACAGTGCTTAAGTGCATCCCAGTCACTTTTGTCAGAGTGAGAGCTTGTGAAATCTGATGAATCATCCATCTTATCTACTTCATTTCTCTTCTCATTATTAAAGAAACTTCCAATAGTTGAAACAGATCAGCCGTGAACCAGCTGACACAGCGCTACGTACTATCTCGACTGAACAAAGCAGGAAATCGTCTCATATCTTATACCTGAACAGCAGAACACACAAGTAGTCTATGTAATATGAACCTGTATGTCATTATAAGTGACTCTAAAAATCGCAGCAGGAGATCGAAATATTCAGATCACGTATGTTGTGTACCTTCACGATACAGTACATATTTGATCCCATGATCATGCTGAGAAGTCTCCTTGGCCTCTCTGGGTAATAAATGGTATCAAAATACATACTCAGTGTATAAAATATATTAACAACCAACAAATGCACTTTAATTTTATTATGTATTTTTCTTGTAATATCTTCAACATGTTTCGGTCTGAAATCTGGTCATCTTCAGGATGATATCTTTGATACAAGAATACAGTTGTCATTAAATGTCAAAATCACTCCGCTGTATTAAAAACCATGTAATTTCTGGTTAAAATTTACTGTTGAATAATGATATAAAATAAAATATGGATGATTATGAAATAGCGGAAGTTAAAATTATTTAGTGTGTGTGGAGAGATATATACAGGAGATATATGGTGAGTTCTAAACCTGTAATAAAAATGATATTTGTATATATAAAACTATGTCAATAAATTACTGGATATTGAATAAATGGGTTGCTGAGAAAGGTGAAACGGTAGTTGATGAAGGTACATACTAGAATATTAGATGATGTGTTATCTATACATGTGTCACCGAAAGATATGTTATCTGTATGGTGCACTAATCAGAACTGAAGTGGAGTGTCCAGGAGGGGTTGATTGTGGGGGTTATGCACATGTGTGATGGGGGCAGTATGTCATAGTCTAATGGAATAGTTGAAATGCATTTGTTGGTTGTTAGTACATTTTATACCTCTAATTAATGCACAGAATATGAAATTTATTAAGATACATATTAAGTCTTCATGTCTCTGTGATGAGTGAGACATTTGCATGCGAGGACACTGTAACTGATGCAAACTTCCATTATTTTTCCAAAAACTATATATCGAAGAACATTAACCATTAAGGAATGTCTAAATCTGATGTACCCAAAGGTCCAATATATATGACAGACAGTGTAACCAAGTTAGTTACTGTGATAGAACATAGGAAAATGGTTGGAGAATGAAGAAAGATCTGCTATAACTGAGGCTGACAGTAATGGAGAAATTTCAAAAGGGAGAGATTCAGTGGTGGATGAAAATAGATTATGAACATGTCACGTGGTAAGTGAAGACAAATTTGATAGTGCTGATGCTCAGATGGAAGCAAGAGAAGCACAGAAGGCAATGGAACTTTGTTGGATTCCACGCCAATCATAAGTTGAGTGTTTGTGAGTCAAAATAATTCTTTATATCAAATGTTACTTTCTTTTTCTAGCATTTGATACACCTTTGTCCCTTTTGCTTTTATTGAAATTTTAAGGGCTGTTTACACCAAAAATACTTGTAAGTAAGCCTCTGTTCATTCTGATATTAGAAGTGCATTTGCTAGCTAGTGATATGTAACTACATGGGATCCAGTTTGAATGTCATTCACGTGTACACATGGTACTAAGTCGAGGTCTTACTGTATGTTGTTTTATGGGTGTGTGAAGCAGATATGAGGTCATTACATTTATGTGGGTGTATTGTCCAGATTATAGTCTCCTGAGATGTAACACGTGTAGTTTGGTAGAGGTAACTACTTGTTATTCCATTCTAGATCATATTAGTGCTCATTTTTGTGAGAATGTTTAGGCTAATACTGTCTGTATCTCTCTTGCACAGTTTAAAGGAGAAGGTCAAACGTTTGAAAGATATGCATGAGGAGAGACAGAGAAACCCAGAAGTTCGTCAGGTGATTTCGTTGTTTCCAGTACAAAAGCAGCTTTCATTGGAATTTAATAAACACAGAGTAGCGCTGGTTAGTATGATTGTAATATGTCTGCACTTTCTGCAGATGTTTTGAGCATTGTGTTATACAGGCGGACTGCCGTATCTGTGGGTAATACGTTCCAAGACCTACCGTGGTTACGTGAAATTGCGGATAATACCGAATGCTATATATAACGTGATATTTGTGTAGCATACATAAATATTGTAAAGTTTAATTGATAAATTATGCACAGTAAGACATTACCAACATTAAATGAAATAATAATAAAGTGTTCTATACATTACATTGTAAATTTACAGTGTACTTTCTCTCTCGTATGTATGAACGTAAGGGATTCTGACGTTTTAGCCTACTCCTCAAGAGACGATAGAGCAGTGAAATTTTTTCTTTGTTAATCACTTCACAAGTGGAAAATTCATTCTTGCCATACAACCTGGCAATCTCTGCATACAATTTTTTTTCTATTTCAATCACTTCCAGAATTTTCACTTTCTCACTAATGGAAAGGACATCACGGCTTCTCTTAGGCTTAGAAGCACTACCAGCATCACTACTCTTATGCTTTGGGGCCATTATTATGGTAAATAAGGGCTTTCTGAACATAAACACTGTGATAACGCGGCAAATAATTTGAACAGTGAGAACGCTAGAAGCAGAATGGTGGCAAGTTTGTGGGTAAGCATGGGTATGGGGACAAAGGAGATGAGTCAAGTACTTAGAAGCAGAATGGTGGCAAGTTTGCAGGGAAGCGTGGGTATGGAGACGAAGGAGATGAGTCAAGTACTGGGCATGTTTGGGCTGCTGGATTTCCCCATGTTATGGCCCATTCTCGCTTGGTGCACGTTTTGAAACTTACGAACCTTTTATTTCTTTAATTTTCCAAAAAAAAATTTCCGGACCGCGGTAAACCGTGGATACGGGGGTCTGCCTTGTTAACCCTTTGGTCATCCGACTCTTGATCAACCAACCTGTCTGACTTACTGAAAGAAGAGTGATTCTGGATTGTGGGTAAATACTTAAATGTAGCATTTATGTAACTATTGTTGTGAAGCCAGTAATGTAGCCTACAGAACTACATGTACATAGCAATGACACTTAGACTAGCCTAGGTTTAGTTGGAACTGCATGACACAGATCAAACTTCATTAAGTGGCAGAAGTTCCAGACACACACTTAGGCTTAAATATGTTTAAGGGCATATTTTCTTATTTTGTGTCAGTTATGCTAAATGTATCTTATAGATATGCTGCAATTTAGGTTCAGTAATTTGGCTTTTTAAATTCACACATCTACGGGCTAGAAAGTCAACCCTGAACAGTTCAATTATTGACTTTACTGACTGAACCATCCTATCTATTGCATTTATAACCGAGGTTTTCCTGTGACAAAAATTTGTTCTGTTCTCCTTCGTCTTTACAATGTTAGTGATGACATAGCTTGTCTGTTTCTTAATGCTGTGTGAACATTTTACTATCAGAGATATATTCTTGTCATGAGCGGTACTACCATGCACATGTTTTCCTGTTTGTGTGAGCCACATGGCCATGATAGGCCCATTGGAGGAATAATGCATTTTGGAAAGGTGTGTCATTGGAACTTATTGAGGTGAGAAAGTGACTCATGCAAGTTGTTAATGGTGTAGAAATTATCAAGTTCTACAGCAGGTTTAATGTTACAAGGTTATCTATCTTTGTGGAGTATAAAAATCTTTTTTCTTTTTGCTTATTTTTCAGACGTCCAGAATTCCAATTGCATTACATCCTCTATTCTTCCATCCTTCCCAGTTTATTGTGTCTAATGATTCTAACTACGTGTTTGATGCCAACTAATCCCTGTAGTTGTTACAATACTGTTAAATATAAAAAATCAGTCGCACATCTGTATTTAATTCCAGCATGATATGATAGAGAGACTCTTCCGACAAGATAGCGATGTTTTGGCTAATGTTCTTCAGGTAAGTTAATTTTTTATACTTTCACCTTTTTGGGTAAGTTAATTGTATATACTTCTGTCATTGGTGTTACTAGGGGTACTTCTTGGTATGCTAAGGCTTATCAGGTATGTTTTGTTGGTGTTGAATTATGATCAGATTACTTTGATTATATAGGTAGTGAACATTGAACAAATAGTATAACATACACTACTTGTACAATCTTTGAATGGTAAGGCACCATCACTCAGTGCTTCTTGTAGCTGAGCATGGAACTCCTTTGCATTTATGCTATGGAGAACTATATTGTCACACACAAAGGCTGTTCACCTTCACAGACTGCCATTGCTGAATTTGGTTGCCAACACATTGGTGTTTGCTTACAAGATGTACATATTGTGCTTTCAACCATGTGTACTCCATTTCATATGTTATTGCATTTTTGGCGGCTATAAAAATCAGTCGTCATGACATACGATGTGACCCTCAAGTGTGCGCATATGTTCATGTGTTACAGGGGGGCATGTAGAGAATACAGTTACAGTGAGAAGGGATGGTGATATGACACAAATTGTATACCTCTTGCTGACACATGCTGTATGTATGACTTGGGACAGCATTTTTGAACACCTTTTATTTGTTCTAGAAAATTACCAGTGCATATTTTGATAGTGAGAGTGGTGACCCGTATGTCACTGTGGAAGATAATTATCACTGTCTTGAAATGCTTCTGGAAGCTGATATCATCACTCGACATCCACACAATTTAAAGAAGTTTCGGCTTACAAACTTTCTCCAGTAAGAAGGTAATATAATCTTCTGATAGACTTTCAGCGGCAAACTTTAATGAATTCTTTGGCACACCCTTTATTTACTGACAGTGTGAACTACAAATGTGGAATAAAATTTCACTTATCCTTTGAGAAGTTATGCTAGGGAGAACAGTACAGTAGCAGTACTTTCATTGTGTTTATTTATTAAATAAAACTTGGTGCTGAATTATTTTTTAAAGTAAACTGTGCAAGAGCATGGTTATTTTCTGTTTAATATCACAGAAGATGTTAAGTTAAAAGAATCTTGGGAACTTCATAATATGAATGAATATGGAAATGGATTTACAACAAAGAGGTATAATTCAGTTGATCTCACAGTCAGCCAACTTATGCAGTATATAATGCCCAAAATTAGCATATATGGCAATAACAGAAGACCTTACATGATGTAAATACAGTATGATGTTGGCATGATTTATAGATGGTATAATTTAAAATTGTAACATATTAGATTGGAACCTTAATATAAATCAATTAGCTGGACTTTGAGTATTGTCATGCTCATGATGATGGCCAAGTAACTGAAAAATGTTGGGCACATAAATATATTTTAGTTGTGTTTGATAAAAAAAAGTAATTCAAAGGTTTTGGAAGTCATGCAGCAGAATGGATATTAATATTAAAATGTGAAAGTGAAAATAGTTTGTTTTGTATAATTTCATTTTGTGAGGGGGTGCTGATAAGTCCTTAGCCCAACCTACTTCCCGGCGTCATAGGACGGAATCGATAGTGTTGTTGAAAAGAGGGTTGTGTTCACGTGCCGAATTGCAAGTCTTTTCTTGTTACAGAGGCTGAAAGGAAGGATGTCAGGCAATGTGCGCGATTTCAACAACATGAAGACGCGAGCTGTCATCAAGTTCCCCCCCTCCTGCAGGGCAAGGCACTGAAGGAAATTCATGCCATTCTGAAAGAAAAATTAGGGGAACATGCACCTTCGTATGCCACCATCAAAAACTGGGTGACCCAGTTTAAACGTGGCGATTTTTCCACCTGTGACACGCCTCATTCTGGACGACCCAAAACAGTGACCACCGCGGAGATTATTGATCAAATTCATGAGCTAATCTTGGAAGACCACCGGATTTTGGCTAAATCAATAGCTGAGCAACTGGGCATCTCACATGAGCGGGTTGGGTCCATCATTCACGAAGATTTGGACAAGTGGAAGCTCTCCGCGAAGTGGGTCCTGAAATGCCTGAACGCGGATCAAAAACGTCAATGGTGCCAATCATCTGGGCAACTTTTGGAATTTTTTCGGTGCGAGCCAAATGATTTCCTGTTGTGATTGGTGACCATGGATGAAACCTGGTTATATCACTATGATGTGAAGACAAAGCAACAATCAATAGAATGGCGGCATAGCCCAAAAAAATTCTGAGTTCAAAAATCCACTGGAAAAGTTCTCGCCTCGATTTTTCGGGATCGAGACGGCATCCTCCTCATTGATTATCTTCCAAAGGGCTAAACTATCAACGCAGAGTATTACTCATCTCTGCTGGTACAATTGAAGGACACTCTGAAGGAAAAACGCAGCAGGAAAGTCACCAAGGCAGTCTTGTTCTTGCACGACAATCCCCTGGCTCACCGGGCACTTGCAACCCAAAAGAAACTGGCCTACCTGGGCTCCCAATGTCTTGATCACCCACCCTATTCTCCAGATCTGGCCCAGTCGGACTACCACCTGTTCGCTGGACTGAAAAAATTATTGAAAGGTCGCCATTTTTTGTCCGACGCGGAGGTCATTGCTGCCACGGAGACCTGGTTGGACGGACAATTTTCTAAATTTTTTTTGAGTGGCTTGCAAAAGTTAGAGCAACAGGCTAAGAAGTTTATTGAGCTTTGTGGGGAGTATGTTGAATAAATCCCGATTTTGATCACTGTAGCTTGTTCCCTTCCTGATCAGGCTAAGGACTTACCAGCACCCCCTTGTACACGTTTGAGTTAATATATCTTCTGGAATACATTAAAGATTCCAGTATGCTTGTAGTTAGGGATGAGTACGTTTGTTATTAATGCATTTGTTTCCAGTGCATTGTGGCATATTTAGTGTTTGGAATGTGTTGTGTCACTTGTTTTTGCAGCTCAGGTTTGTGAAAAGAGGCACTGTCTTCTTTGTTCTCGAATTACTGATTTGCAAACAAGAATTTTGAGAATTGGTGGAACACATTCTCACGGTTATTGACCCTCTGAAACCGAAATTCGGTGCCCAGCACACTCTACAAAAGACCCAGACATAAGTGGATGTTTAGTTTTCTCAGCATCGCATGTGTGTCAGCTGTAGTCAACTTGCTGCATGAAGGGTTAAACCATATACAAAGTACTGTTGCTTAACTAAGTCATTATTTCTCTCTCTGTTTGCCTCATAACCGGGACATTAAGAGACATGTATGTCTTTTTGCCAGTGATAAAAATGATTTTGTATGTGACATCTTTAAGCTGCAATTAAATACAACAGATAGTGGTCTTCCATTACTTACCCAGTTGCAGTGACTAGGATGTTTATTGATTTCTCTTCACTTCATAATGTTATATTCCTTGTGCTCTGCATACAGCTTATAAGTAATACAAGAACTTGCTGCTGCTTGACTCCAGGTTACATCAGTGTTTAATCAGCAGCTGTATCCTTCCTTGCCAGCACTTTGGTATCTACTTTAGACTGTTGTACGTTTCTTTCACTTTTATTGCTTTATAACACTCTTTCATTGCTACAGTTGTTTGTAACAACAACAAAACCTGGTGACTATCCTCAGTTCCTATTGGAAGCTTTTTGAAAGTTTCATTTACTTACTTACTCCATGGTGCAGAGTCCTTCTTGAGAAGCTAATTGGTTTGCAGCTAGTCAAGAAATACCCTGCATTTCACGGAACCCGAAGGTTCATTACCGCACTCACAAGCGTCCACCACCTGTCTCTATCCTGGGCCAGCCCAATCCAGTCCATATACCCACATCCCACCTCC
>Ga0123357_10003646_pt1 | contig 17754 bp, 5 predicted proteins | sample TergutEmb28metaG_FD_89873 | JGI IMG/M metagenome (GOLD analysis project Ga0123357, IMG submission 89873) | Embiratermes neotenicus P4 segment gut microbial communities from Petit-Saut dam, French Guiana - Emb289 P4 | ecosystem: Host-associated > Arthropoda: Insects > Digestive system > Gut ... | reverse complement strand
TAAAACAATAAAAAAAAATCCTTTTTTATAATTATTTATACATTATTCCCTTTTAAATTTTTTTACTTTCTTCTTCCCCCCCCCCCCCCCTCCCCGAAACAGAAAATTGATTATCCTGTTCGCAAGAGATGTTACGTGAACCCCATTTTCAGCCGTATCAATCATGTCTTCTCATAATACAACGAGTTCTGCTATTACGCATGTGTCGTTAATGCATATTGGCTGTAACGTGACTGATGAATAGGTAAAAGATGTTTGCATAACGCGAAATTTCGCATACGTTTGTTGATTTCCTTCAAAGCGAGGTCTCACAAGAAGACAACCATAGCTTTGTAGCAGAAAAGACTGTACATTGTTGCATTAATAAATTTAAATTTTTAAGCACATGGGCCCTTTAATATTACCTGCGTTTCTATGACGTCACATCAGGATTTTTTGCAAAAGCAAGGTGACGAAAGACAACTGACGATTTCCCTGCGGTGACTACGAAGAATACTGTCTTCTCTGATGAGATTGGTACTTATCTAGCAGACTATACGGCGTCACAACCAACAAAACTGTAACCTTTCTATGCTTATTAATGGATGTGATCGACTGGTGTACGCAAGAACTTAAGATTGCCTAATATTTCGAAAAGCCTTTTAGAGAAAAAATTAAAAATGATGATTATTTTTACAAGGTAATACAAGAGAATAACCAATTATACATCAGCTCCGTTGCGGTGGCTACTGTTTCTGCGATTTAGAATTTTATTATTTTACTACGAGGTGCAATAAGATGTCTATAGCTGCCTGAAAGAGACAAGAACAGCCAGTTCTGCTACAACACGATAATTGTACGTATTATTATAAGTCCTCGCGTTATATCACATCGCGTAAATATAATGGTTATGTTTCAGAATGGTCGCTGAAATCACGTAATAACCAAAACGCATACGCAGTAGTTTAATAATACAAAAAGCATTCGCCTACCCATCAAACGCCTTTACAACCAATTCGCTTTAACGAAACAAGCGTAATAGCAGAATTGACTGCCGTTCATTTTAACACGTTCCATCATGAATACCTCAGCCTTCTCCCCGTTGGATCTCTGTCTTCTCAGTTATAACCTTGTTCTGAATTTTTTTCGTGGCTTAACAACCCTACGTGGGCCTTGACCCCATTATTTTCGAGATTTTGAGATCATCTGTAGACACACCACACTCGGCAGGACTGCTCTGGACGAGGAATCGGCCCGTCGCGGAGAACACCAACATGGGAAAGACATCCATGCCCCCAGCGGGAATGGAACCCTCAACCCCCAGCAAGCGAGCGACTGCAGACCCACGCCTTAGACCGCGCGGCTACAGGGATCAGCGGTTATGAACTTATAAGTCACTGGAAGTCAAAGATTTGGGTCCTAACGGATGTTAAAGTGCGATTTTTTTACAGCATATGAAACAGGGCATTATGCCAGACCGGCACTCCTACAAGACCTTGTCTATTATTTAATCCTCTAGCACACGTATTCACAACAATTCGAATGCAAGAGCTAAATGATGATACATTCGTGTGAGCTGTAGTTACGTGCACAATAAGCAGCAAAGCTTCCGCAATTGAGCAACCTTTTCTACTTAACAAGCTTCACACCTATAAATTTCTTTGTGCTGAAGAATTCAATGTTCAGATACGTGAATTATGACTATAAATCCATTATCATTCGTGTTAAGTCCAAAGGCTGCGATTAGGCAAGTGCTACGAGATCATCTCTCAAGTTGCCATTGTCATAAATATTTTACTTCATGGAACCCTCTTAAGTCACTGCATGTGCTTTTCCCTTACATTTCAGAAGAAATTACGAGTAACTTGGATTCCATTTGGGAAATGATGGTTACAGTTCATTCATGGTGACATAAACAACCACAAGAGAAAAGCAGATATGATGTTCTTGTTTATTGATTCGTACCCGATAATTTAAGTCTACGCAGGAACCAGTAGCAGCTGTAACAAACGTTTATTTTACACCTCTTCGCCTGTGTTATTTAACAATAAAAAAGTGTGTACAGTGGTCATTCAGATACGAATACAAATATAAATGTTTAGTAGACGAGAGATGAGAAGACCATGTCCGATTTAAGATATTGCTGTCACAAAGATTCAAATCATACCTCCTGCAGAAATACATGTGACAGCTAGAAACAATTTGTCGTTATCCTGGCGTGTCGGTGGAAAAGTTGCAACAACATTTGTAGATGCGGATAGCTGATAGTCCCCAAGTTGTGGGTTGCTCCCTGGACATTGTAGTAACAGGTAGTGTAACATTCCTTCTGCGCCAAGCCCTGTGCCTAGCTACAGAATGCACGGCCTAATTATCAATATTCAACATCTGCATCTCTGGATTAGAAAGTTTAATTGGCTGTTCCTGTTGTCAGAGGCCTTAAGTCTATATGAATTATCTTGTGGCCCATCATGATTGTAATTACAAGACATGGAATGCAAGTTGCACTTTGAAACGTTCTGCAAGACTGTGGCTTCTAGTCCTCTTGGCTACTCTTTTACAAACGGGCTTGACATGATGGGAAAAGCTGCCCTGTTTTCCTTGTTGTTATGAGTTTGGCGACGGGCCAGTTTCTGTTGTGACTTAAATTTCTAACTTCGAAAAAATCAGGTCGGAACATGCAAGAAGGTAGTAACTGACATATTTAAAGGTCATATTCAAACAATGAAGTGCATTAGTGGCTAATAGTCTTCAAAAGCCGCAACGTCTACTCCTATCCAAAGCATACTTACTTCCTACATAGGTTTTCACCTCATGACCATTTTTTATTTTACTGCAGTTAACAAACTCTTCGAAGAAAAGCGAAGGCCTTCTGCTTTCTCCATAAACAACGAACTTATCCACACCATAGGATCCTACGCAGTTTTTGTTTCCAATGTTACGTACAAGCAATTTACAATCTATGGTAAATATGGAAATTACACAGTATTTCTCCATGTAATGGTCTGTCTCCTGCTGTAGAACAGATGTACTCATTTCTTTGATGACTTTTCGGTTTCAGCCATAAGATCCTACAGTCTTTTCTGTCAGCTACCGCCGACTTTAATAACGCCAAAATCTTGGCTCTCATTACCAACAAAATCAATATTTGTGGCTACACAGTTTTCTTAAAATGTTTGTATAAAGTTAGTTAACAACTCTAGTCTATTATTATTATTATTATTATTATTATTATTAAAGTAGCTTATTGGTCACTAAGCTTCCGTCAAATAAATGCTGATGTCCTCATTAGCTCCTAAGATTTTAGCTTGGTTACTTTCAGGCAGTTCTCACAAACAACAATTCGTCTGCAAAATTTTTCTCCAATTCGTTTGACATGTATCGGATGGACAATCTGTTACACATAACCCACCTCTAAGGCCTTCAAAGCGGCCCCTTTCTTTCAGGAGATAAGTGTAACGAATTACATACTTTCAGAGAATCAGGCTTTAGACATGGTTATAAACAGTGAAATATGCCTATTGTGTTGTGGTTCTAAGTATTGAAAGTTGACGATTTCGATATTATTATAAGCTCTATGTTTACTATGCATAAGAAAATAAATAAAATATTACAGTCAGAATCCACATGAATCGCTGTAGGAAGTTAACTATAGATTCATGGACTTGAGTGTACGTACAAGAGCGTTAAACTTGCTCTAAGGCTGTTTTCATCCAAAACTGCGGGGAGTCCATTGTTAGAGAAAGCACCAAGAGAAAGGCCTGACCTTCAAATGCTGATTTAGAGAGGAGTAACAGGAGTTTAAAGTAATTTCGTAGCAATCTGCAACCTTAACTATATTATTACTTATGAAAAACCCTGACATTTTCGTTTAAAGGGGGTAACATAACTGTAGATAAAATTCGGAAGGACACAAATTAGCAGAAGACTTTGAATACCAGTTCCAAAAATACAGTTTAACAACAGTGTTGATATTTACGGGAGGTCTTTTATTTCACGATAATTCTTTAAATTGCGTAATTCTTGGTATGAAACAAGCTTCCATTACTAGACGTAGTTACTTGAGATAATACAAGTGAAATCATGATATAACTGACAATTGCGTAACTTTGTAAAAATAGGTTGAAGAAATCCAACGAGATGCAACAGTATGCAGATATTTGTTTACTGCTAAATTAATCTACATGTTTCGGGCGTCAATCGCGCCCATCATCAGGAGTACATAAAACTGTAGTTGCAGACTCTGGTACAGATCATACTATCTGGGGAGCAAGCTTCCTCAAAAGTGAACAAAGGTCAAGTGTGCAATCGACTGCACAATTAAAAACGATATAAAAATTTTAGGATATCATAAAATTATTAAATAATATTTAATTGTGAAATAGTGAAATACAGCCTTAAGGAGTGTTCATTTAACAATAAATTCATCCTTCTCATAGAATTTAAAGAAATACTTAATTGTTTGTTGTAATTATGCATATGACTCGTGGGTTCGCATACTTTAGTTAATTAATGATTCTTTGATTCTTGATTTATTTAATGACACTCTCTAACTGAAAACGTTATTAGTGCTTTTTTCAGAGTCAACGATGACTAGAGGGAAGAATCTTAGAGGAGGCAGCACTGACGTTAAATCCGTTTGTCCATTCACCAGCTGTGTCACACATTACACTGAATTAATAAACTTACTTTCTCTCAAAGGAATCTTGTTATTCAAGGTCATCAATAAATACCCAAGTAGAATGTGTTGATGAGTGTGGGTAATGAAATGGAAATTATTTAGAAGGTAATGTTGTTCATTTTTTGAAAATGCTACTGTCAATTTTTTGCGGACAGTAAGGGCAACCACGAGAAATCTCATTCAAAATAGAAAGCCTCAGTGTCTAAACTCAAGCCCAGGAAATAAGATAAACAGAAAAAGATTAGAGTAATATATTCCAACGTTCGTTTCATTTAAATAATGCGAAAATAGTTACAACCTAGAAACCTTAAAGGATTTGAAATATCTTATTGATAACTACTATGTAATTTATTACTTATACTCTAAATTTAATCTAAATCTGAAGAACTGGATCATAACTTGTTATGTGATAACCTGTTTTATTTACTCTTCAAGTACAGAGGGACATACCTATCCGAATTAATTTAGAATTAATCGATGGTGTTCCATGTAATTATCCTTGATTTTGCACTGCAAAATTGGGACATAACAGTCGACGTAGCGTAGTCTGTATAATGACTAGAATACGGGCTGAAATGCCAAGAAATGCGATTCAAATTTAGGAAGGTTCTAGTTCTTCTCTCCTCGGAAGCGTCCAGAACGATTCTGGAGTTCACCCTTCTCTTAATGAATGTGTAACGTAGGCTGTTCCCGATGTAAAGCAGACGGAGTTGGAGGGTGTGCAACTTTCTCTATCGAGTGACGACGAGGTTAAGAATGCAAAGGGCTTAACGTCTGGACCCTCATAAGCCTGAATGTCGTAGCAGGGACACTATATGTTCACGGCGAAATGATTCCTATTACCTACCAATAAATTAAAGTCTAAACTTCTGGAGTTAAAGGGTCACTAACTGCATTTGCTTAGTTACTTGAATTGTTAGGCTAATGCAAGCTTTGTAAAAGAAAGCATATTTTATATATGAAAATAAAGAATATCGTTCGAAACGTAAATTTGCTCTTCAAATTAATGTTGAGAGCTATAAGGATGTTAAAGAAGTAAACGATACAACTTTATGGAAATGTAGACTATTTTATATGTTGTAAACACTTTGTAAGAGATAAATTTTATAATAGGAAAGTCATAAATGATAAGTGTGGAATAAGTTTAAACAATGAGCACAAATACAAGTATGCATTATAGTAGGCGTAAATCGGAATCGATCAAGTCTAATATCATTATAGCACAAGTAATATAAATGTAGATTATGACCTTACTATTCGGACAAAGAAGAGTTTTACGATATTCCACTCAAGATGGACGTAAGTGTGATTACGACATGGCAATGAAATAAAATAATGTGTAACTTCAGAGTATTGAAATGTAAGGTTATACGAACAATTTTCAGATTGGCATATTGCATTACGATATTGTAATCCTGTACTAAATATCTCTCCTGTAGTACAGCTAATAGGCAACATCAAATTTGCAAATGGCGGCTACAATTTTTTTTTTATCTCTTCATGCCATTACTTGAGAAGACTTACAAATTTTGAAATTAATATATATCTACCTCACACCGTAATTTAACATGAGGCAAATTTTGTAAGTATTGCACAGTATCGATTTATTTTTAAATTAAAGCTTTTACTAACAAGCCGAACTGAAAGTGGAATGCAGTCGACTGAAAGAGGGAGTGTTTGTACCACATCTGCCCACCAGCAGAAGGGAGACTGAATCCCATAAGCATAACTCCAGTATTTGGTCAGCTCCCGTACTACATGAAGGTTAGTGGTGCATGCCACGCGTCTGGGGCTTCTCTCCTGGGAAAAGATTACAAGGTAGCCACTCGTAGATGGCTGGGTGAAGACGAGAACTCCTCTTTACGCTTTGAGGTACTGAAAAGTGACCACGTCTACCAAGAATCCAAACTAGATTCTTCCGTCTTCTAGTCCATTGACTAGTCGCTATACTGACAGAGCTACCCAAGGGGAGTGAATAATCGTAGTGTAATAAAAATTGTAAGTGTGCATTTGGAATAATCTTTAAATTTTACGGTTTTATGTTCGCTTCTTTAACTAGGATAAAAAGTTAAATATCGCTTAAAAGAGTTCTAATAGAGTTAACCCTCCCCTGTAATTACAAAGAAACACACGTTTATGATGTTATGTAAGTTATGTTAATTTGCGTGACATAATTTGTGGTCTAATGCTTGTGAACAAGCATAATCACTGAGCAAGCATATCCTCGGCTTTCAAATATTTTTCGAAAACACAAGTGCAAATAGTCAGTGTGGTCCTCATGCGACAGGTTGAGGACAATCAGCGGCGGTAGAAATTCCTATGCACCTTGTCAAATTATAGACACTGGTGTTCCCACCAAGTTTTTACGAGGTATACAAATGGAGTGCAAAACTTCAAGTTCTCGAGGCGGTTCTGATGGACATTCAGGTCGTCAGAGAATTTATGCCACGCCGCGGGGGAGTTTAATGTTTTCACTTTTAGGGCCAAGCACTCCAAGTCTTAAAACACTTTACCCCAGAGTCTTGGCTATATTGCCGCTGGACGTAAAGTTGGAGACACTATGCCCGTTCGAATCGTCGGTAACTATTTGTCAGTCGAAGTGGCGTAATATCCTAGAAAACTTGGCTCTTCATAGCAATGGCTTCATAAAAGATTGGGGAAATCCAAAATATATGGATAACCAACAAATGCACTTCAATATTTATGACGTATGTTATTCAAAATGTTCTCACCAGCGTGTTTTGTCCGGTATTCCAGCCATCTTCAAGGTCAAGTTGTTATTAAAAGAACAGAAACATACAAATTTGGCTAAATGTGTCACTATCACTCCACAAACAATTAAAATTAGAATTTCGGTTAAAATTATGTAAGTAATCTAAATACAGGTTATAAATGGATAATTATTAAACTCTTGGGAGTCAAAATTTTCTGGTCTATGCGGAATGATGACTGATGCAGTAATGTGGTGAGATTAAGTGCAGCGTGTAGGTGATGTGTTGACGGTGTGGTGTGGAAAAGTTCAGCTGGTATCAGCACGTGCATTGTATATCTTTTCTGCCTGGAGGGTGCAACTGTTTTGGTTGATGGGTCATACGACCATGTTAGGAGAGTTTTACACATATTTAACGATGTAATATTGTAAGTGATCAGTTTAGCCTCATATTTTAAGCAGGTAAATTTAGATTAATGCAGTTACGAAAGCAAGTCAGCAAGTGAGTTACAAATAGAAACCAAAACTAAAGTAAGCAAGAAAATTGCTGGAACAAAACACTTTCTTCTCTGGACAATGAAATACAAAATGTCTAGTCCAAAGTGTTCTTCTCCTTAATAATGTAATATCCTTGCAACACATTAGTATTATGTTAAGTAAACTAGGAGTACAAATAAAACGCATATTTGATACATGTTTAGTTATTCTCTCCAAAATTATGTTGCAGCAGGTTGAGTTCATAATTTTATAACGCATTTTCAGGCCGCCGACCGGCATTGACTTATGCCCACGTCAGATGGAAGATGTGTAGTTACTAACAGAAGAAATTTTAAGTTTCTTACTGACTACAAATATAGCCCAACATATATTTTACGTTTCCTATCACTATAAGTTACAAATGTGGGTCGGAGAGTAAAACAAGGTATACAATATACGTATAACTTAATACTGAGACGCCTTCGCTTAACCACTTCTGCTGTAGAAATGAAACAATTATTACATGTTATGAGTGTCAGTATGTTGCCTTAGTTACCCAGCATGCAAAGCGCATACGCCATATTATATAGTCATCTGTGACCTCGTTTCCTCTACCATATTTTTTCATATTATCTCATAAGCGGCACGATTTTCGGAAACCGTTTTTGAATACAAAGAAGGTGTTGCGATTTTCTCTACAATTTTGTCTGCAACATTTCTCATTCTAAGAAGAACTCAGATAGATACTACCATAAATGTACATATATTTTCATGTAAAGTGTCCGTCGTTCTAGTCAGACTTCAATGAACCTGGAAGTCTCTCGACATATTTTCGAACAATACACAAGGATCAAGTTTCTTGAAATTCCGTTCAGTGGGAGCCAAATTGTTCCATGCCGACAGACGGACGGACGGACAGACATGACGAAGCTAAATGTCTCTTTTCCAAATTTTTCGAACGCGTCTAAAAATGTTAAAAAACTTTAGTAAACAGAGATATTTGTAAGAAATGACATGAAGGATAAAGCTAATTTAGCGGGATTTAATGTCCTCACAGAAGTGATATTAAAGACTGCCATAATATTCAGTGCTGTCTTAGTGACAAAGATGAGAAGTTAATGAAATTTGCTTTGGATCACATCCAGTGACAAATATTTGTCACTATTAACCGTTTGGCGCCGGAATTTTTTTTTTAATTTTAGCACACACTGTATATAAAATGTGAATAAAACAGGAACCAAATACATTAGAATTATGAAACAAACTGCATTTTTAAGAGAAAGAAACGGAGAGTATATACCATGTTTAAAATATTCGGTACCTATATTTGTTGAATAAATATATAAAATGAAACGTTTAGAGGTTAGCGCTGCGGTACGACCCCTATAATGGTCGTTAGGCGTCCAAGGGTTAAGCCATGGTGATGATAACAGCGAGTAACCACTACGGAACTGAAAAGTTACAACAGCAGTTGGGAATGGGTATAACATGCTATAAAAGGTCTAATTTAAAATATTGTTGTGTGTAATCTCCTTAAGTTAAAATCATATCCAACTAAGTGGTCTGAATAGTCCATCACAAACATCTATAAGAGAAGAAGGAGATGATATTTATTTCCTAAGCTACGTACAAGTTACTTTCAGTGCCCACGCAATGTGACAATATAAGGCATGCGGAAGTTTAAACAGACTTCCCTTCCCTTAATTCGTTCTTTTAAATAATATAGATATTGATCTGAGCAAAAACGTAGGTCTGTACTCTGGTATGTAAAGGGGAGGAAACATTTCTTGTAACTAGTTAAGCATAATAAGAAAAAATAAGAATAACTGTTTGCCTTAAGGGAAGTCAGATTACTTCCTGCTAGCCAATTGGCACACTCCAGCAAAACAAACCATCAACGGAACGAAACAGAGAGTCAACCACTTCTCTCTCCTTTTACTTTCATAGGAGTAGCGTTCAGATATCTTAACTTTCCCGTATCGAGTTCGGATGGTCTACAGAACACACCGAGACGGAACGTGTTACGAAATGTTTGTAGATCTAATAGTTTCTACAACAACTATCTTCAGTTCCTTCTTTCAGTTGCAAGTTATCATTAATTTGGAGAATAACTCTCCCTCTTATTCGTCTACAAAGCAAGTCCATTCCTTTCCTAGCCCAGAATTTTCACACATGCTCCTCGAATGTTTACTTAAAGTAAAATAAGTTTATTAGTTCTTTACACAACCTTGAAAGTTTTTTGGTAATCCTTGGAATCTGATCGCACGGCCCACACTCTGGATTTTCTTTTGTAATCCGTTGTCCATATTTCATTACAATATCCTAAAATTTGAAGATCCAGTATTTTAAATGCTTATCACATAATTTTTCTAAACCAGTCATTATTAAAATGCTTTACATAAAATGCAGTTATTGATATTTTTGCCTGAAGAAGATACAGCAGAACTCCACTTATCCGCACTTTGGCTATCCGGGTCGCCGATGATCCGGATCGGCCTGGTTCTTCGGGTAAACTGTCGAGAATAACTAACTTGCCTTGAAATTACCGGTTATCGGATGAAATACAGTACAGTGTTATGGCTTCTAGAACTTCAAATGAGGCGTGGTCTAAAGGTTTAGAAGCAGGTACATGCTGTAAATAATAACAGCCGAACTTCAAACTGCCAATTTAGCCTATTTTCAAAGAAAAATCCAATTATTCGGATTTTCTGTATATCCGGATGGCTCACCGTTCCAATTAACCCGGATAAGTGAAGTTCTACTGCATATACATTGTGCCGGAGAAACGATTATTGAAGAAAACCTTTGGACCTGTGAAGCATTAATGAAGAGGATACTGGAGGAAAATAAATTCCTGAAATATTAGAATGGTGGTGAAAAAAACAGGACACGCTAGTAAAAAATGTAGGACATTAGGGCCTGGTGGTAGATAAATGTAAATTGGACACTCGAGAGGCCCAGTCTCATTCAGACGATAATATTAAATTATATTTTAAAGAAACAAATTCTGATTTAAGGACTAGACTCAGCTGGATCCATAGACCTGACAGTGGGACTTCCGTTTGAGCACGTTAATGTGGACACAACTTCTGGGGAACTTTATTTTTATGTAGAATCGTATTTAAAATCTCACACTTGGGAGGAAGTCATATAATGAAAATTCTATTAGAGAGAATTCTGCTGAAAGGTTTTGGGTATGCAGATGATGAAATTGGTGTCGCGATCATAACATAATTTTCAAGGGACGAAGCATGCAAATATCAGGTTACTAATATGTTTGTGGGTCGATTAATTATTGCCAGTTTTGCATACGCTTAACTGAACTGGTCTTCATACAGTGCTTGGTGGTATAATAACCTAGATATTTACCCGCAAGAAAGAAACTTAGGCAAGAAATCGAATACTGAGAATATTCACAGTACAGTCAAATAGTTCATATTCTACCCTCCATCTCTGCAAACCAAAATTTAACTTAACTTATAGAACAATAGTTTAAACAATACCTATTTAAAGACGTTCTCTGAAGAACTTCATCACTTCCTTACCCCAGTACAAGCTGCTTGCCTCCGCAAAACACTCTGTTACGATCACGAGTGTTTTGTCTTTTCATTTTCTTTGTACGTTTAAGCTATTAGTGGTGAGAAGAAGTGGGGGTTTTAGAAGAGTGGGAAGACCCAGAACCTAATTCTTTTTTGGGTTTCCATGCCAAGGACATTAACGTGATATCCAGTGAGTTGTAATGCAACAGGTAGATAACTTGAAGACTCAATACACAGCCAGTCGAAGACAAGGAAATTTTATTAGGTAAAAAATATTCTCAGCAACATATTTTCTTCCACCTCCTTGTTTTATTTTTAGACTTTAGAAGTGTGTTTCAAAAGCAAAGATTTTGTGAAATTAAATGATTGTAGAGGATAATTAGAGTGCATTGTTATTGGTCTAAGTTAGTCTTCCAGTGGAACTCGACTGTAGGTTTGTTGAGACATGCAGTATCAGAAACATTGATATCTATAAATAATTACTGAAATATTATAAAATCTTGACTTAAAAATATGTTTCTTTAAAGAAGAGAAACTTTTGTTTATTGGACCGTGCATCATTGTGATAGTTGAAGAATAAAAGACCAACATGATTGCACTTGCTATTTTATTTCACTTCTTATATGCTCAACGTGTTTCGGACATAAATATATCCATCGTCAGGAGCTTGCGACTATTCTGTTGAATTACCAGATTGGTCGTATTGTTCTTGGTTCGATGTGTATTGGAGTTTCAGTGTGGTTGGTTTGGAGTGGTATCCGTGTTGCAGGCTGAAGCTAAAGCTGAAACTAAAGCTGAAGCTTCAGTCTGTAACACGGATACCACTCCAACCCAACCACACCGAAACTCCAACAAACATTGAACCAAGAACAATACGACCAATGTGGTAATTCAACAGAATAGTCGCAAGCTCCTGATGATGGATATATTAATGTCCGAAAAATGTTGAGCACATAAGAAGTGAAATAAAAGAGCAAGTGCAATCAAGTTGGTCTTTTATTCTTCAAGAGAAACTTTGTTTTCACAATGGTGCGGCTACTTTTCCGTAATATAATCGCAGATAGGACGCAAGATACAAAGGGCGAAGAATCACTGATCTGGTTGAAGGCAACACACAAACATGCAAAATACTCAAAATTCCGGTGCCCCGTAGCAGACATCAATAAAGTTTCTTTTTAATATGAGGCTGTGTTACATTTTTAATACCTATTTTAACCTTCCCCATAATATTCAAAACAAGACATACGTTCTATTACAAATCTTGATTTAAAAATTTTATTTTAGAATAACGAAACAGTCATTGATATTTCAGGCCTGAACTTTTGGCCAGACACGAATCTGGTAAACACGGCTACACTGCTGGCGCGAGATTCGGAAAAAGATGCCACTCCGGCTGCGAATTCAAGAAGGGCATTTATGACATGCGTTCCTACTTACTGCTTAGACCGGCCATACTGACCAATATATTTCGTTACTTTATCTTAGCAAATACTAGAATAACATTCTTCGAAAAAAATAAAAAAAGGTAAATTTGTCCTAAGCAATACGTGAAATTACGTAGGAGAGAGCAGATATTTAGTTCCACTCATTCTGAATCTCAGCCCTTGGCAAAGGTGTGAGGTAAGAGTTCAGTATATTCGCTGGCCCCCTTATCACTGGGGTAGAAACGTCTTCTGTCCGTGGAACAAAAGCCTTGGTGGCCCCTCAGCAAATTTGGAATTTTTTGACAAGAGGAAAATTCTGATAATGCCGGAAATCAAACTCCGTACCGTCTAGCCCATAGCCTAATCGCTGTATCTACAGCAGCAATAAATCTTGTTTATTTTCTATTTGTTTCTTTCAATTCTTCCCACCGCTGATTCATTGTTACATAGTCTAAGCAGCTGATGACAACACATAGGTACACAGTCCAAAACAGTAAACAGACAAATAGTGCACTTTTTATTCCGCTCAGCGCTGGGTAGTGATAGCCTTGAACGGGTCGATGTTATGTGCAAGGAGTTCTGTTTTATATCTGAAACAAAAATTTTAATTAACTAAGGAAGTGACAATTTATTGTATTTATCGAGATATTCAATAATCTGCTTAATTTTTAGGACATTCTAAGTCAGAAGAAACCAATCTTTCTTACATGACTATGTACGGAGAGGTCAGTACCCTCGCGCATCTTTGCGACCTTCACAAGGCCGAGAAAAGCTTCAGGTAAGAGGTATATTTCTGCGTCACGACTGGGCGAGGTGATAATCATTTTGTGGGAAGTCATTTTCGATGGGCGCCACTAGGACCGATTTCAAATTTGGAGTCAAATGTAACTCTGTAATGGAAATTTTGCTACGATCATGACAAAAGCGTAATTTCTCATTTACATTCGACGTTTATCTGATCGGAATCCTGTAATACGGAAGGAGGTTTCGCGTCGCCTTTGGCGGTCTGTCAGGTCAATTGCTTTCTCTCAGATTCCTTCTGCTTTTTCATTCACAATCACCTTCCGTTCTCCAAATTTACCTACGAGCAAAATCAAACTAATAACAAGTTTCTTTCCCATATAATTCGTCACCATCCGCCTTCAGCACTCAGTTAGTGTACAAGTGTTTTAAAACAGAGTGCTCAGCAAGCTACTTTGGGTGGAGTTAAGGAGATAAAGTCAAAATCAGAGATGTTACAATGGCCGTGACATCTATTTGGAATGGGGACCCATAAATAGCGTAAGATATGTTAATGATAAAATTTCTTCAAAACCCAGAAGGACGACGCGAAAATAATGTTAAATTATCTTTAAATTATCATGAGATTTTGGCCCCATATCATTGAAAGCGGCGGCATTTATTTTACAAATTTTACTTTCTGCTAACTGAACCTTACCTAATGTCATTTTCTTTAGGGTTTAATGGTACAACAAAGGTCAAAAAATCCTAAATGCGAAGAGCATGAACCCAGGAACGCATTAGTAGAATATATATATTTGTGTGTGTGTGTGTGACAGAGAGAGAGAACAAAATATCTGTGGGGGTCACTTGTTCGTCTCCGCTCAGACCCGAAGTTCATGATGGATAAGTATGGATATATACTATTTATTGATTTATTTTGGAGCTGAAATATCCGGTGTTTGATTCCCGACAAGAAGCAACGTCGCTCCTTCAAAACCTAAATACCGACTCTGGAGCCCTGTAGCCTCCTGTTTAGTCCCCACTGTGAGCTCTTTTTCCCGGATGTAAAGCGGCTGGGGCAGGAAGCTGACCACTCACCCCTATCTAGTGATGAGATTAAGAATAACTGGTGCTATACTTGTACTCTCCATGTGTGCCTTCATGTCGTGGGCATGGTCAACTTTGCTTTGACCAGTAAACTTTTACTAAGCTTCCAACAAACTTCATACACCGATCACCGGTTTACCAACATAAAAAGACTGCTGAAGACTTAAGACATTCTGTGACAGGAAGTTTACGTTTAACTGGCACACTACAGTTACATACTGACGTCACGGCTTCTGCCACGTGGCTTCTCAAACGCCCTTCTGTCGTCTCCTCCTGCCTTGAACTGTAAAACCCCTGGATACATCTAGAGTGTACTGCGGTTCTAACCCTTCTTACTATGGAACAACCGTTGAATTTAAACAAATACAAACAACCTTCTTCATTTTCGTCCAATTTCTCGGTTCACTGTCTCTACAACTGACAGAAGTCTACATGTTGCGGCCTTAATGCACAGCTGTGCAGCAGAAAAAACTGTCATTTTACCTTTCTCAAAATCCATCTCTGCTATTACCAACCCTTTAAGTTTCAAAAATATATCAGCCCTTAGGTACTGTACGTTCACTTAAATATTCGTTATCTCAGAATTTAATTATCGATTACAACCATACAAAGGAAAAGACAGGCAGGCAGGCAGAAGAGACGAACGGACAGACGAAGGATAGATGGATGGATAGATACGTAGGTACATAGATAAATAGGTATATATATGCATATATATAGATACCTACTTATATGTATTTATTCACATATACATATGCATAGAGAGGTGCCCATGAAAGAAAGTAAGAAAGAATAAATAGGAACAAAACGAATAGGAGAAAACATAAGAAAAATATATAAAGAGTTAAGGAAGGAAGGAAGGATAGAGAGAAAGAAAAAGAATGTAAAGAAGAAAGTTAATCTTTGAGTTTCGTAACCATAAAAGCCATTGCATATAAAACAAGTTAGCAGCATTACTGAGAAGTGAAAACGCGCCACGCTGCCCTGAATGGCATGCATAGACCGCGTGCTCTTGTCAAGCAGCATTACACTAACCATGGCCTTAACTCTCAGCAATTGTGATTACGGATTCATGACGGCTCTCTATTAACGTAACGTATTTTCGGTGCCTCGGGGAAGGACGTGGCTTGAAAGAACGTAGGTACTTTTTCCTCCTTTTTAATTGAATATTAGCGGGTCATTAGCTTCATTCTGTAAAAAGTATCAACCACTTCTTGGCAAGAGAACAACCATGCATCAGGCTTGTGTACTGCGGAAGTGACCTGTGCGCACGTATAGCTTCTACGGGAAAGCTGTTCATAAGTCACTGTCTCTGATTCAAAGTAGAAGGACTTAATAGTACTTTATCATCATTTCATGGACTATGCTAAAATATGCATCATCACACCCCAGAAAGAAGCGTCCATTGACAGATGTTCCATCACTAATCTTATGCGTGTATATATGACGTTACATTAACTTAGGGTTGCTTGCGGTTGAGCGACGCAGGACGTGTCAGCTCGGCAGCGCTCAATCCTGCTTGTGAAGAAAAACTTGCTCATTGTTGAAAACGACCGTCATTTCTTCCAAGAAAATTTGAGTTTCGAAAATAGTAATCCCATTTCTGATGTAATTACTGCTTCATTGCAATATTACCGGGTCCTCTGGTTTTAGGCGCCTTCGCAAAATGGTCAAAAGCGGCTGTTAGCTTAATCGTGTCCGTTGGTCCTTCCGCAAGGAACAACTAGGATCTCACTGGACGTATTTCCATGAAATTTTATATTTGAGAATTTTCTAAAGATCTGTTGATAAAAGTCAGGTTTCATTCAAGTATAACAAGAATGACGGATATTTTACATGAGTACTTATGTCAATTTATGATAATATTTATTTGAATTATTCTTATAATGCAAAGTATTTCAGACAAAAATTATAGAGAAGCTCAAAAAACATGTTTTATGTTTAATAACTTTTTTTCCGAAAATCGTACGCTTTATAAGATAATTTGGGAAAATGTGGTAGAGCCGGAGAGTCAACAGATTACAATATAATATAGCGCATGCGCTGTTCAAGCTGAATAACTAAGGCCACAGAAAGACTCAGAATATTTAATACTCTTGTTTTTTTTTCCATGGCAACAATGGGTATGCGAACGCGCCTTAATGTCACCTTACACACAAATTGCCTGTATTGTTTAGCTATATGTCCTGTCCGCATTGGAAGAGGCTACATATGAGACCGGCCACAGCTACACATGCTCCATTTCGCCTACACTAGAATGACTGGAGGAATGGTTGTATATCAGCACATTCTCCTGTGTTCGTTAGAAGTTACTTTGTTCCCAACCCCTGTCCAATGGGTCCTACACACTGGACAAGATTCAACTTTACACAATAAAATCCTAATTGAACAGGCCACAGAACCTCTTCCGCGAAACCTACAGGTATTTTATTTGGGCAGGAAGTCTAGCACAAAGAGACGATGAGGGAGAGGAGAAAAGAATTCAGATCGAGCTTAAAATACTTAACAATATCATGTCCAGGCGTATCAGATGAAAGAGGATAATAATCAGAATGATATTTGATCGGGAATCGAAGTTTGATAAAAACCAATATTTGTTCTCTTGGGGTATCATTGGTTTTACCATTTCCTACCGAGAAGTGAAACTTCTCATTGCTTCTAATTTCATACAGCCAATACAATACCCAGCGATAGCTAATAGTATTTTGTACAACTAATTTACTGAAAAATTAAATTCGATTTTAAGATGATCTCAAATTTGAAACACATGTTACACGTTCATTAAGGTACAAATAAGGCGTCTCTGCATGCATGACCCACGCCACGCAGGCATATAATAGGAGAAGAGATAAATGACTTATTCATAACACTTGATGAAGGTGAGCTGTCAGCTTCACGTTCTGGCCAACTTACACCCCAGAAAGCCCGAAGTCCCAGTAGAGAATTGTATAGTAGCCCCAGAACGTAGCTGTATGTGGAAAATAAAAGAAATAATATTAGCCCCTGTCGGGAATCAAAATTTGTTTTATCATATTATTATATTATATTATATTATATTATATTATATTATATTATATTATAATATATTATATTATATTATATTATATTATATTATAT
>Ga0123357_10003644_pt1 | contig 17758 bp, 10 predicted proteins | sample TergutEmb28metaG_FD_89873 | JGI IMG/M metagenome (GOLD analysis project Ga0123357, IMG submission 89873) | Embiratermes neotenicus P4 segment gut microbial communities from Petit-Saut dam, French Guiana - Emb289 P4 | ecosystem: Host-associated > Arthropoda: Insects > Digestive system > Gut ... | reverse complement strand
TCTTAAATGTTGAAATTTATCTCACAGCATGTTAAACAATTGTAATACGAGGAATCGTAGCCAACAAATATTACAATTGTACATGTTTAACTTTATAAAGCTTAGACTGAATATGGTTTTGGTTAGGCGAGCCGAAACATGATGTTGAACCGATATGAAATTTGCTTCCAATATGATATTTGATATAAAGGTACAGATACACAAAACATCATACTGACTACCCTCGAAGTATACCACACTCGACAAATTACTATAGTGCAATAATATTGCCTTCAGTCATTATATCTTCATACAGAATAAAAACGAACATCTTAACTTAGTATATACACCATAGTGTATACAGAATAGCCCATAGAATCCAAAGGTATTACGTAATCTTCATTGTTAAATCCTTAATGAAAATTATTCTTAAATATTTGAATTTATCTATACGAGGAATCGTAGCCAACAAGTATATCAATTGTACATGTTTAACTTTATAAAGATTAGCCTGAAGATGGTTTGGTTAAGCGAACCGAAATACGCAGTTGAAACTATATGATTTTTAATATATTAATTAATGAAAGATCTGTCAGACTACATTTTAGACATTATATATTTCCATATTATAATGTAGAAATGACCAGATAACTGCTGATTTTCGCTTCTAAACATCGTGGTATATAACCATTGACAATAACCACAAAACACCTAAGGAATATCTGCGTTTCATTCCTTTAAAACCCCTCCCCCATATTCATTTAATAAGTCGTTCTTCCAGTCTTCCTAACATAATTCAAATATGTGACACCGTGCGTTACTACATGTTTCGATTCGTACAGCGTCACCATTCGGTAAATTTTAAAAGATATTCCGAAAATTCGGCACTTTGGTTTTTTCGTTATTCTTCAGTGAGTGACTCTTTTTTAAGTTTTCATGAATTTCCTGATGATGATTCCTTAGGATCGAAATATATAGCAGTGTACAGTGCCATTTGTTAAAATGAGTTTCACTGAAGTGTTTTTTCACATTATGCCTTAATATGACAGTCATACAACAAAATCTGATTTATTGATATGTTAGACAGAGAGTGTCATTGTTTCTTTCCGAATATGCTCTAAATGTTATAGAAATTTATATGTCCTGCAAGAGGAACAACTTCGATATTTTTATGCTTCAGAAATGATCTCTAACAGTAGTGTAATAATACGTGTATAACAGCCAGCTTATCTTACTTGGGCCAGCTACACCAACGTGTACCATATGAATATTTACGGAAAAAGAACTCGGAGATTGTGGGCTGCTGTTGGTTACAATTTACGTAATTTTGTTCTTTATAATTTGTGACGAAATAATTATTATACTGCTAATCAATGTTATGGCTGTAATCAAGGGGATGTAGGTAATTAGTATAAAAATGAATTAAATGGGCCGTGCCACAGAACAGCTATGTTTTGGGATTGAGAATTTTGACCTTATTTAACGAGAAAATTACAGGGATTTACACTAAGCCTATCCAAAGCATGATACTTCTTCTTCAGAAATGAGCCAAAATTTTTAAATAATTATAAGCTAATATATTTGCAAAAAAATGTTCTAAGCCATTGGGTGTTAGTAATAATAGTTCTTAAATATCTCTAATATAGTGTGCTCAAGTGATCTTCCAAGCTGCAAGTCGATATGTTCACCAGGCTTCATATTATATTAAATTAATCAAAGTGAACTGAATGTTTCGTTCTTGAAAAATTTAAATTTATATAATTTTCATATATTTGCGTCTTATTGTAATTGACTAGGATTTATATATCAGGAACTTTCGGCCTGAGTTTTTGGTAAAAAACTGTGCAGACATTTTTTGTGTTGTTAGCACATACTGCGAATAGACTATTGTGAATTACAGCAGTAATTAGAAACACTTGCCTCGTGAATCCAGTGATTTTTTCCTTAACATAAAATTGCAGTGACTTCTGAAGTTTTACTTATTTCAAAAAGTTAATATGAAGTTATGTATAGCCAGAAGAAATTAGAATTTCCATACCCGAACTGATCTCAACAGGATCCCCTCAACTTCCAGTAAAGAAGGGAATCAGATATATTTACCGGTATATATTGGAGAGGTCGTGGTTTTAATCTTCCAAATTTATCATTTCGGAAATTAAAAAAGCGTAGAGCTATAATTTTACTCCACTTCTGGTACTTCATGTCCACTTATGTGATTTAGTTTGGTTATATAATTGTGCAGTGCTTTATTGAACTATGAAAGTAAGTTGGTGTTTTGTTTAATTTTGTATATAATCTGATTATACAAATTTTTGAACTTATTACTGTAAGCCTATTAGCTGCTAAGGAAATTAATCTGAGTGCTGAACGAATTTGAATCTGAAGACCAACCCAATTAAGTTCCGACAATTACGTGTACAGTCGAGCAGCATAAATAAAAACCCAAAAGTAATATCAGAAGCCAAATCACTTTGTGTCATGTTTAGACATACAGAAGACCGTGATTCGAAGAGACCCTGAACCCTTCAAGGTTCATGCACTGGAATAATTCAGTAATGTAGCATGGTAAGTCTGGATGATGCTGCATGACATTATCAAAAAACAAGTCAAAATTCTCCTTAAATTTTCAGTATGACACTCAGGACCTCAAGGCTTTTATATGAGGATTAATTCCAAAATTCCTTCGTCTTTAAGAGCAGGTAACTTTAGTCTGTCTAAACCTAAGCTTTAAAACGTGGGCGTAAATTAGTTTGTTTCTACAGAGTGTGAGAGAGAGAAGCCACTGTGCAGTATTTGTCAACTTAGGCAGCAGCTCTTATTCATGTGACTGAGTTAGAACTAACGGAATGTTTTTGTGAGACTCGCACTGAAGATTCTTATTTGTAATGACGGGGACTTTGTGAATGTAATTTTAATATGCACCGGTCTTTGTCATTATTGAACCATGCGAGTTCAGCAGCGATGTGTGCATAGCCTGCGGGCAATTGCAATGAGACGCCGTGTAATTTGGTAGAATTTGGTTGGTATCTGCCTTCATATCGGAAGATGGAAGATTCTCTGAAATGTATAAGCCATGTTTATATATATATATATACATATATATTTATATATGTACTATATATCCCGACATAAGTTTTCCAATTATAACTACATTTCCGAATGCCTAATTCATGTCATTCCCTCGCTACATTTGTGACCACATAAATGGAACAAGTGTATTAGAACTTCCCTCTTATCTGTCAATATCACAGCACACAACAGCTTACCGCTTAAAAGCAACACCGCCAATTGTGCATTTATATTTCATCGTGTTGTGTGTTACGTGGATGCAACTAAACTGTCATGTGACTGTTATTAGATAGGGCTACTGTGACATAGTTCGTTCTGACAGTCATTTATTTTCACCACAAGATGTCCTAGGCGGATATTTCGTAGCGCATGCAACAACGCAATTCTTACCAGCAATTACTTCACCTTAAAATTTAAACAGAACTAATAATTGAACGCAATTTAAATGTATGTCAAATGCTGTCTGCATTCAAACATATATTTGAAAATTTATATCGAAATGGTAACCTCTGTTTTGAAACAGGGTGTGTATGTTACTTGTTACAAATAATTAGTTGGATAACATATGGTTTTATGTATGAAATTTGTGTCAAGATCGCCTTTTCTAACAAGGCGAAGACAAGGAAAGACGAGAGAGAATTCTGACTAAATAGTTTAAAATAAAAACAAATTACTTTTATTTTAAAATCATTTATTATTTATATTTTGTCTTTATATGTGTTTTTGTAATATTTCTGAACACGTCTGAACTGAGGAAATTGGAACGTAAAACGGAAAAATAGAATGTGCGTAATTAGCATAAATCTTTGTGTCCTTTAACAAACACCACTGCCGATCCCAATGGTCCTTCTGTCCCAAGCGTGGGTCTGCGGCCATTCGATTATTTGGATTGTGGGTTCGAATACCGACAAAAGAGTGGATGTTTGTCTCTTGTGAGTGTTGTGAGTTATTAGTTAGAAGTCTCTACATCGGGCTGATCGCTAGTCCAGAGGAGTCCTATTGAATGTGGTGGATCTGAATGTAATAATGTATTCTCGATAAAGAGGAGCACATTGATGTTGAGGATCTTGCGTCATAGTAAAGAAAACAAACATAATTAGTTAAACAAATCACTTCGGGAAGAAGATATGAAAAAGTGCTATTGAATTAACAGTTTAAAAAAAATACTGGTTTTCTGATTCAGTTAAAATTTAATTTGAACGAATACGTGTGTCGTTCCATGAATATTAAACATTCTGATCTAATAACAAAAAAGTATATTTTTAGTCATGTTGTAACACAGAAGTTCGCAACTTCTATAGACTATAAATGAAAGCGATTATATGTGAAATTTTAGTGTACGGGTAAATTGCTCTTGTGAGTGAAATTCGACAATAATTTAATAGACACGTTTTCAAAGAGAAGAAGAAACAGAAATAATTAAGAACTTCCCATAGGTAAGGATTTTTCTAACTCCTTTATTTTCCCAACTTCCCATTATATCTCCCCTTTTTAAAGACCGTATGATGATTATAGCTTTCATTACATAACCCGAATAATGCTGAGGCGCTTTGAATTTATAATATATATTTTCTTCTTAATATGTCCTTCAATACGTTAAAATTAACCACTTTATTTTGCATTTCTGCCATAATTTCGTCCCTGGATTTAGCGCCTCAATTACTTGTGAGAAAAATAAAGTAATTTTAAGACCTCGAACATAACCGAAAAATCACCTGGAAATATCATTTTACATCCTTTCAAAAGGACTCATTCATTGTATCCAAAATTTCTTTCCTCGCGTTGCCAAACTTATTTCGGTTGTGCGTGACCAATTGTCTAATTCTAATGGCACTGCAAACTGTTGACATCTGGTAGAAACTTCCCACAAAAGGCAACAAATTTTGTATCTGTTTTTCATTTCCAGATTCCTCGAAACAGATGTTCGAAACTTGCAATCGGCGTGATTTATTCTAATAAAATATTGATCGATATGAAGGAAAGAGCCTCGTTACATATAACAGTTATACATAGTAAGTTGATAGATAAGAAAATAATTAATTTATATACAATTATGGAAGCATGTTGACACGAAAATTCTACAAATTCAAATTGTCATTTATTTTGAACATCACTTTGCAGCAGTCCATGCAAGACACTGATACCCACGCTGTTGCCGCACATCATTACAATGTCACAGAGCGCAGAGCCACCTACTCTGCACTTCCACTTCACTGTTCCACAGTCGTTACCACCACATTAACAAATAATAGAAAGACCGAATACTGCATATTGTATTTATTTTCTGTGCGTAAATTCGCAGTCATACTAAATACTGCAAAGTTTCTTTTAATGTTTGTTAGCAAACGTCGAATGCATAATTAACGGCAGATGATTTGCAGAACTCATTGAAGATTTCAGAGAGAAAATTTCGTGTCACTCCTTTGCTGCAATTAGCTGCACCGATAATATAGCATCAAAGAACTATCTGACAAGTGGCTTAATTGGTATTTCAGCCACGTTCCTTTCTCTGACGTCGAGGCAAACATATTTGTTCTAATTAAAATAAGAATTTAGTTCTTATACAAATATATTCAATATCTAAACAACATCTGAACTAATCATTTTAAATAATTGATCTACATCGAATATATGTATTTACCCGCAAATGAACTGGGAATTTTAAACTTAATAATATTAACTAAATAATAAACAAACTTGTTCTGCTCAAAGATTATAAAATATCTAATCCAGTCAACACAACCCACACTGTATAAACAGAAGGTAACTGAAGTATAACAACGTCTCGATCTCTGCGTTACACTGGTTGCACACAATATACACAATATAAAAGTTTGCTTCAACGTAGATGTACGTAGCAACCAGCAATCAAATCATCAAGTCATTTTAATAAGCAAGTTATTACAATTGAGCGAGCGCGAGTTTCCGTGCAGCAGTTAAATATATATATATATATATATAGAGAGAGAGAGAGAGAGAGAGAGGTGAAATGATATATCATACATTCTTAAAAGTTTAACAAACTTTCTATACGTCACTACAGACTCTAACATATGGTTAAGCAGTAAAGAACAGACAAAACGAACTCGGTCATTTTCCGGAGTACAGTGAACTGCCGTCGGTGCGCTGACTTCTCAAAATTGCTGCTAGCGGCAAAGTTCTGGGTAATTTTTATAAAATTATTTTCAACATCTTTAGTCAACGAATCTCAAATTTGATATTTTCTACATTAGTTTCTTCTCACAAGCAAAATTTTTGACTAGATGCGTCTGTCTAATTATGTTTACAATTTTTTTCTCTATGGATGCGAATAAGTGTCTAGGTTAAATTGTGTCTAATTGTATGTGCCAAATTTTGTGTGTCTATTTGTGTATATTAATATACGTGAGAGTTTTTGTGCGTATAAATTTGTGTTCCTAAATATATATATATATATATATATATATGGGGTTTACTGTGTTTCTAATTTTGTATGTATAGTGGTGTATCTAATTGAGTGAATTTAATTGTGTATGTAATTGTGAGTATATAAGTGTGTGATGCAGGAGTGAGGAAGTTTTGAAAATTTTCCTTTAAAAAAAAAACTTAATTAATTATTGTATAAGTTAAATGACTTTTCCCCCCGGGTTCATTCTGAGTTTCTTCTAATAGGAAATAAATTTATATTTTCGTTAATAAAACTAAATTATTTGTAATAGTAACATAAATATAATATTACTTCCTTTTCTGAGTACTAGAAAATATAAAAAATGAAGAACAATATCATCTTGTGATGCGTACCGGATATTCAAGTTCCAGGTATCAATTTTTAAAGAATACATATTCATGTGTAATTAATCATTAATCTCACTATAAACTGTGGCTTCTTTGTGCTGTTACAAGTCCATGCACTTCTGTTCAGCAAATTGTTTAGGGTTATATTGGGAAATGGTGTATTGCGGACAGCTGAATTGTTAGGTTCTGAGGGTACAGGTATTCACTTTGGAGAATATTATGTAATTAGAGTCTGGTGGGGTGTGACGTAGCTTACATTTGTAGATAGGCAGACCAGCGTTCACGTTGTAAATTCTGCCTAAATTTAAGGTTGAAATAATTCCTTGGATTTGAATTTCGACCACAAAATGAAGGGACTAAACCAGAAGAACAATAAATGTTATGTTCTGATATGAAATAAAATTTGTATTTAGTGTAAATAGTAGGAAAGTTAAAACAAACCTACATTATATTTTCCAGTGAGGTAAACGTCGTGAGAAAAAATTCAAGAAATCATAACTATTTCAAACTGATAACAGTCTCAATATAAATGTGCTTTAGTAAGGATAATTTTCACTCCTTGTAATGCGTAGGTGTCATAAAATATTAAATTTTATATTAATGCACTAAATAACATACAGTTAATGACAAATATTATAAATATAAATTATTTTTAAATAATATATGTACGAAATTTTTAACTACATAATTATGCACCTTTTTATTTAAAAGATTTTAAGAGAATGAAGAAGTAATTTAAGTCGGAACATGTTGCTCAGTCTGAAAGACTGAAACTATAGTCACTTAAAAATACAATTTTATTACGAATGACAATAATTTCTTTCATTCATATCACTGACACAAAACGGAATATTACGAGCAAAAATCGGGTAAGCTCTTACAAGAAATGCATAGTTCGTCTTTGCAGTGGTAATATTGGAATTTCGAACTACACAACAGCTTCGGTGACAACATTTTACAGGATTTTTCTCAGGATTACTTTGGAGTATACTTGAAATGGAGCAGGACCTGTTTCTAAGAAATTGCTTCAAGTTCAAAATTATGAACCAAAATTATTTTGAAAAAAATACTTTGTTTGCAACTAAGAGCGCTCGTATGTACAAATCAGGGAAACAAGAATAAATATTACGCAAATCCCCAAAATTCATATTTATGTTAGGGAAACATGTGTAGTTAATCTCTCAACCCCTTAGTTCGTGAAACTGAAATTCACGTACAGGGCGTTCCCTGAGAATACAAATATCTGTGTGATTGGATGAGAACTTCAGTAACACAAAGAAACAAACAATAAATCTGCTAAATTCAATTCCAAATTAATTATAAGGGAAATTCTGTGGAAAATACCGCAAAAGAAATGTGCCCACTTACAGACTTAACGAATTGAAAATTCAACGTCAAAAATCCTTCAATCCATACAGCCGTGAATAACAAACGCTATTCGGCTGTAAGTTCACAATTTGACTTTATTCCCGCTCTGTCGAATTACACATTACAATTAATCCGAAGACGACTAAATCCGATAAACTCTATTTAAAATCAGTGCTTATATAATCACTATTCTCTGATTAGATTATAATTCCATATTCAAAATTGCACATTGTAAGAAATACAAATTGTAAACACCTTGACATAAGGAACTAGAATCATGCAGTTCGTCTGTGATATGTCATTTGAAATAGAGAAGTATGTCCCAGCTCTTACAATCCTATCAATTATATGTATAGATATTTAAACATATAGCAGTTGGCTCATGAACCGGCTGGCGGTTTGTAGTGATCAAGTCCTGTGTAAAATATGCCATAATTTAAAATTACGTAGCAAAAGACAGATTATCAAATTCAAACTCTTTTGTTAACTACGCAATTGTACAATAATTGGACCATAAAACAGATAACACTTAGAAACCAACCCATCAATAGGAGATAGAATGCAGGTTGCATGTGATACAGGTTGAAGCTGTAATATCTATCGAGCGGGTGAACAATAGCAATCTTATGAGAACTTAATTTAATCAAGTTAAGGCGAAACGAAATCCAGTAACTGTACAGACCTGCTTCAACCACACGATCAATAATGTTATTAACTAGCCCCACTTTTGGGTCTGCATAAAACATTATCATTGCAAGGCCGGTATTAAAAACCACACCGTCTTCCAACCTGCACACTAAGGGTTCAGAGTTCTCGACAACAAAATAAACTCTAGCGTACATTCCTTCAGCAAGCATATTAGGGATCAAAATTGAAACATCCTTCTTATATAATGCCCTGTTCACACAATTCACATCCGAAGGACAAACTAGGTTATTACATTTTAGTTTTAATGCATTTGTTTCGTCAGAATTATTAGCAATGGGATTTTATCCTTTTGGGTAAAAGAATTTAATGCCTGAGCCAAAAAACCATCCAAATTTTGAATTGGTGTTTTGTACCCGGAGTAAATAAGAAACGTCGTGAGAAATGCCTGGAACACTGTGCTGAAAACCAGAGAGAAAACCATCCATGCGAGAAACAGGGAACATTGTGACGATGCGCGTGGCATCATTGTAACTGACATCCTTACAAAAACAGCTCAGATGTTTGTCAACGAACTTGACAGTGACTTGTAATATTGTCACTAACACGTGCAGCTGTATCGCCCAACAAGTTTAATCAAAACGGCCGCTATCACAATCGATACAATCAGAACTAACCACAGTTCCACAGAGAGTATTCTAAAGACGTTACTCCATATTGGATATTTTACAGAACACGGTACATAACAGCGGAAACTCATCATGAAAGAGGGATTTGTGGAATCAAAATAAGATTCATTCAAATAATGTGTTCCCAAACCACCTAAAGCTATTTAATCTTTATTTGAAACCATAGCACCAATTATATCTACCAAATTTACCTCTATTTTGAAACTTTTTGCTAAAGGTACACGCATTTTATATCGGTCCGAAAATTACCATTGGGATCATTGTATTGATAATACACCGTAGTAAAATACCAATTACCGTCCCTTACAAATGCTTTCATAGGACATCCATTGAGGCTGTTACTGATCTTTCGTGGAAACAAGTCAGTGTTCTTGGGGAAATGTCATCGTGCAGAAATAAACCAACTGTCCAGTAGGGTGATATCACTAATCTCAATACAACGTTCTGAATTTTGAGATGGAAACCAGGTGTACACAACCAATGTGATATTTTTTGTACATCTGTAAATTTTATTGGTCTTTTATATAATTTGTTTATCACATCATGATTTAGGCTTACGACAATGCAGTTATATATAATCAAATTTGTGAAATGATTAAATATGTCCATTTGTTGCAACACTGAAAATTCCTTTGCTCCAGGCACAATAAATCGAGCTTCAGAAATCCATCATTTTGTATAAGTGAAGATTTGTTCAGCTAAATCATTAATTTCAAACTTAAAATTTTTGTATTCCCATCCGCTATTAATATAATGTAACTGCCATCTCTATCTATGAAGTCTGATTTTTCCGGTATGCTAATATTACCATCAACAGTAACATCGACAGGCCAGATAGAAGTTCTGTGAATCTCTGCAATCAGTTCCTGCTGAACATCTCGGTAGATGGCTGGCGATGATATCACCAGAGATCGTCCTGGTGGGAAATATCTGACTAATGTATGACAGACAGCGCACCAAGTGGATTTCCTGTAAAGCAAGGGACGTAGTCGGCAGTTTTTCCATTTATAATGGTGTTGTAGAGCATTATCACAAACAGGATGTCCAAAAATATTTCAATCTGCAAAAATGGCAACACACTGTTAGCCACTCGGTAACGAACATTAATCTCTTTATTTACTTACTTACTTACTTACTTATTTACTCCATGGTGCAGAGTCCTTCTTGAGTAGCCAACTGGACTGCAGCTAGTCAAGAAACTCCCCGATTTTCACAGAACCCGAAGGTTCATTACCGCACTCAAAAGCGTCCGCCACCTGTCTGTATCCTGGGCCAGCTCAACGCAGTCCATATACACACATACCACTTCTTGGAGATCCAACCTAATTTAATTCGCCCATCTCCGCCTAAGTCTCCCCCGTGGTCTCTTTCCCACCGGTTCCCCCACCAAGACCCTGTAAACCCCCCTTTCCTCACCCATACGCGCCACATGCCCAGCCCATCTCATTCTTCTCAATTTTATCACCCGCACAAGATTGGGTGTGGAGTACAAATCATTTAGCTCCTCGTTATGCAATTTCCTCCATTGCTCCGTTACCTCGTCCCTCCTAGAACCAAATATTTTCTTTAACACCCTGTTCTCAAACAAACTCAGCTTCCTTTCCTCCCGCAGTATTAACGACCAAGTTTCACACCCATACAAAACAACAGGCAAAATTATAGTTCTATATATCTTGATTATTAAATTTTTAGAGAGCAACCTAGAAGACAAAAGATACTGCACCGAATGATAGCAAGCATTTCCTGTCTTCCATCTGTTCTTAATTTCTTCCGCAATAGAATTTTGATTTGTTATATTTGTTCCCAGATATTTAAACTCTTCCACGCTGTCGAAGGTACTATTATCATTCCTCACACTGTGAATTCGTCCTGCATTCTGATCTCGAGACATGACCATGTACTTAGGTTTATCAGCATTCACTTCCAGTCCAATCTCCCTAGTAGCAGGTAATAAAGATTCTGAATTTTCCTTTAGTGTATGTATGCTTCCTCCCAGTATATTAACATCATCGGCGTAAGCCAGAAGCTGATGTGAACCATTTAGTTTCAAGCCATCCTAATTTACCTGAACCCTCCTAATGGCGTACTCTAAAGCATAGTTAAAAAGAATTTTGTGATAGAGCGTCTCCTTGTTTCAAACCATTCCTAATAGGGAACCTGTCAGACACATTCTTGCCCACCCGGACTCTGCGATATGTTTCAGTCAGACTCATCTTTATTAATCTTACAAGTTTCCTAGGGATATCAAACTCAATGAGAATCTTATATAAGACCTCCTTCCTGACTGAATCGTAAGCTTTCTTGAAGTCTATAAAGAGCTGATGAACTGGTTCACTGAATTCCCATTTTTTCTTAAGTATTTGGCGAATGCAGGATATATGATCAATAGTCGACCTGTTGCGTCGGAAGCCACATTGATGATCCCCATATTTTCCTTCGCATACGGAATTAAACTTGACAGCCGGATGTTGGATAATGTTTTGTACGTGATTGGCAAGAGTGATATGCCTCTATTATTGCTGCAATCTGTTTTATCCCCCTTCTTGTTAATAGATATTATGATCGATTCCTTCCACTCTTCAGGCAGTTTCTCCTTCTTCCAAATAGAAGTAATAAGTTCATGAATCTCCACGCAAATTTTTCTACCCCTGCTTTAATCAGTTCTGCCGGTATTTGATCAATACCTGGCGATTTGTGACTTTTTAGCTTCTCGATAGCCAGCGCAACCTCAACGGCACTTGAATCGAGTACTAGTGGTTCTGCTGTATGTATTTCTTCCTGCCTAACGTCCCTAACCCCATGCACGTTGAATAGCTGGGAGAAATAATTCCTCCACCTAGCCACAATACTGTGGGGTTCTGCCACCTAGTCACCTTTCTCATCCTTCATTATATTACATCTAGGCTGGTACCCTTCTTAAAGTCATAGATGCCCCTTATAAAAGTCCGTAATGTTTTGGATTTTACTGTTAGTTTCACGTTCCTCAATTTTATATCTCATAAATGCCTTTTTTTGTTCCTGAAATGTTTCTAACTTCACATCTTTCATTATTCAGAATATCTAAATTGCTTTGGCTTGGATTCTGTATCCACTGCAGTTTAGCCCGTTTCCTTCGATTCAAAAACCTAAACATTCTTCATCAAACCAGAATTTATTCTGCTTCAATTCGTGCAGACACAGACTCTCTTCCGCTGAGGTTTGTATATTCTCTTTAATGTGCTCTCAAGTCTCATTTACGTCCTCTTCACCGTTCACGTTCTCCAAAGCTGCAAACCTGTTTGTAATTTTAATTTGATACTGTTCCCTAACCTCTGGCTCGTTAAGCTTCCTCAAGTGAAATCTTTGCATATCAAACTTCTGTGCGGCCTGTTTACACACTGCTAATTTTTCCCTAACCTTTGCAATCACCAGATAGTGATCTGTATCACAGTCAGCTCCCCTAAAGCTTCGCACATCCAGTATACTTGAATGCCATCTCCTATCTACCAATACGTGGCCAATCTGGTTATGAGTCTTATCATCAGGGGAGGTCTAGGTGTATTTGTGAATGTTCCGGTGAGGGAAAATCGTGCTTTTAACCACCAGATTTTTCGATGTGGTGAAGTTAACTAGTCTCACTCCATTATCATAACTATCCTGTTAGAGACTCTCCTGTCCAATTGTTGGTCTGAAAATACTCTCTCTCTCTCTCTCTCTCTCTCCACTTTTGCATTAAAATCTCCTAATAGAATTTTCGTCTGGTAATTAGGGAAATGATAAAAAAACCTGCTGTAATTCCTCATAAAATCTATCTTTTGACTCCTCGCTTTGTTCCTCACTTGGTGCATGCACATTTACTAGAATGTTATTACGCCAGCGACCTCTCAACCCTATATATGACAACCTGTCGCTAATAAACTCTACTCTCTTCGCTACTGATAATATTCTACGGTGTATAAAAAAAACCTGTTCCCAATTGACGATTATCATTTCCTTTCCCGTAGAAGAAATCATAATCCCCTTCTCTTACTGTGCACCCTTTGTCCCACCTGACCTCCTGCACACCCACTACATCTAATTTATATCTCCCTAATTCCCTCGCCACTGCCTTAAGGGATACTGCCTTACAAAGGCTCCTAACATTCCACGTACCTAGTATCATACCTCTTTGTTTGTTGCTCGAAGATTCCCCTAGAAACAGTCCCCCACGTAGATCCGTTTGGGGGAGTAGTTTACCTCCTGATTGTTTTGTGTCCAGAGGAATCATCTCGCCTGTGAGTGTTACTGAACATTGGTTTTAACAGGGAGGGTTTGTTAGCACCTCGCCCAAACCCCAAGCTGGAGGACCACCCCTCGTCAGTTGTCCGCGACTGCTTATTCAATTTATTCGCAGCTACCCTCCTTATAGGAGGCCTTTCTTCTAGTTACGTTTTATTCCTTTAACATGGAACTTGAATATGACGCTCTCCCCAATATTGAAACCTATTATCATACATGTTCAAATCGCAATTTTCAGATTAAATTATGCGGTATATATTTAGGGATGTTTCTGTCGTATTCATCTCTTTATTCCATACATTGTTTAATTACTTTCATTACTCGTTTCTACTAATATTGATTTCTGAGCGTAATTTTACCTTAGTTTTCTTCCTGAATTTAATTTGATGTTAACACACATTCTATAATTTCTCCGCTTATAAAACATTATTTTCAGTATTTTGTGTGTTGATATTGTGGGTATGATGTTGAAATCAAGACGCAATCGTAGCAGTGAATGGGGAGAGAGTCTCCTCGACCAAAAAACACCGATGATTCGGACAAAGTTCTAGGAGGTAATTGTTGCGTTTTTCGATTGGAAAGGAATTGTCAATCATAACTTTGTACCACGTGGACCGATGGAAAACGAAATGTTATACCAGGAAATTTTAGCGCTTTTAGGGAAGCTGTGGCAGGAAGAGACCTGAATTGTGGGTAAACCACACTTCGATTTTGCACCACCACAGTGCGCCGGCTCAAGCGTCGCTCATCATCCGCAGTTATATGGCGAAATATCAGACATCCGTTGTGACCCATCCACCTTAATTTTCGGACTTACCCCAGTAGATATTTTCCTGTTTCCAAATGTTGAAACCAATTTGAAAGGAAGACTTTTCCAATCCATACTGGAGATACAGCAAAATGCAATAAGCGTACTGCGCTTCATCTTAGATTGTTGGTTCCAGGAATGATTCCAGAAGTGGAAGAAATTTTGGGAACGGTGTGTCGCCAGAAGATGAGACTACTTTCAAGAGAACAGTGCTTAAAAATCAGAAAATAAGAAGCTTTATAGGAAATTTTCGTTTTTTAACAAACCTTGTATGGAATAAATTTGTACGTTTTAATCTTTTACATAAAAGTTTATTTCCTCGAAGTATGTCTAAGGGTAAACCAGAAAATTTGGATCGTGTGTTTTCATCTTCATACTTCCAAATATAAAATTTTCAAGTAATGTGAAATCAGATACAAATGAAGAAAATTTACCAAAAAAGAGATTTTGTTGAATATTATCCCTTACAAATTATTTATCATGTTGGTTTAAATGGCAAAATTTCTTCACCAATGAAACTTTCTTTATTTTCAAGTCGAAAGCCTGAGAAGTCAATATTTATATCTGTTAATCGGAAAACAATATTCTGTTATTTTACTTGATAAAAGGGGTTGGGCTTTAATGAGGAAAAAATTGTTTCTGCTACCGACATAATTTAGGATCATATTTACAGGGAATGTACAACATAAGACAAAACACGTCTTGCACAATTAATAAGAAAATCTGTTTTTCCAAGAGTATGAAATGAAATGTTATGTTATTTTCAAATATGGGACAACAACAAGAGTGTAGTTCACAAGACAAGGCTCCAGAATTACGAATTAAAAACAACTAAAGGACAATTAGAAATAAATTTTATCATAATAAGATCAGCAGAAAGAGAAATTTTGTAATTTGTGTACTAGATATAATCGATTAATTTAGTACCTGCATAGGCGTATAAATTCGATTCTGTAATTCCTCTTCAAAACCTGTGCAGACAAATTGCAGTCCTCATTAGTTAAAGAGATATCAGGGTAACAGTTAAACAGATATCGGGTTAGCTTGCAAACAATTTTATTTTTTACTACTTTATCACACCTCTTGATTGTTTTGTTGTTGGATTGATTGATTTGCATTTGGGTTCGGAGCCTCTCAGTCCCGATGCAGCCAGGCCTCGATTAGAACTGTTTCTTTGTGCCTAATTTCGAATCATGGGAGCCCCGTAAACTTACTACAGTTACAGATGGCCCCCAGTCCGAAACTCCTAACATAATGCGGCTCAAAGAAAAAGGATCTCAAATTCGCATGTCTGAGGAAGGCCATAGATTTGCACTCACAAAGAATGTGAGACGAGGTTTCCTCTCTCGTCCCGTAATTACTACACAAGGAGCTGTAAAGCAGCCCTAGTAGGTAAAGGTTTTTGCTCAAGGTGTTATGACCCTAAGAAGGTCAGTTACAACACTGGAATGAATAATGCTGAAGGTCATAAATTTTGCCTTCTTACCCAGACTGGATCCGAGATAAAATCTTGCCTGTCTTTGGGTATCACCAAGAACTCGAGTTAGGGCCACGTGCTGTTTGACCAACCAGCGAACGAGCCTCTATTTTAAATCTCACCTAGGGACACCCAGGCCCGGCCCGGATCCAAGAAACCTGAGAACAGTGCTGCCCCTCGCGAGCCCATCAGCGATTTCATTACCTCATATTCCAGCATGTTCTGTACCAAAAATTCTCACCGCATGCCTCATAGAAATATTATTCAAAGCCTTTTGGCACTGGTGAAAAAAGAGACGTTGTTCTTACGGCCTTACCGACTTTCAAGGACCCTAGACAATCGGAGCAGTTAATCACGTATTTGCCCGGTCTATTCTGTGGTTCAATCTCATAGTCACGGGTTAAATTACCATTTAATTGAGCCTAAAACCTTTTAAATATCCACCTAAAGAATACCTGAGTCTTCGTCCAAACGATTGCCCACAGACTCCAGGTCAGGTAAACTCCCTCATCTTTGACAAATCTGTAAAGCAGACGAGCCCTTTGACTGCACGAGGAGCACCAGATGCTTTAGTCCAATCCACCCTCCTCAAAATGGAAAATCTATATTGAAGTTAAAAGTTGTATACTGGCTTCAAAACGTCAACCCTCTTATTAAATATGGGATCCGACTGTTGAAGCAGCATTAAAATACTGCTGTGTCCTCGGTTTGGTTGTATGTAAGACCAACATCCCAGACTCCAGAGTCGATGCGCAGCTGACCTACACTCGCTCTGAAACACAGACTCCAGTGGGAGGAGAGAAATGAGCGCTTCCACAGCTTTGGAGGGAGTTGTGCGCATAGATCCCCTAATTCCTAAGTAGGCTAATCTTTGAAATCTGCTTAGTTTCCTCTTGGCCGTCTGACAGCCAAGCCACATCCCCTTAATTACAGACATACCTTTGGTTAGCAATAATATAATTATTTCTTCATAAATTACTCGTTATAAACAACAAATGACGTAAATTAAAAAAACAGGAGTCCACAATCCCCGAGTTCTTCTCTCCGTAATTATGCATATAATACACGTAGGTGTAGCTGGCACAAGTAAGATACGCTAGCTGTTATATACTTACTCTTCTGTTAAAGTTCATTTCTGGAGCACAAACAATATTGAAGTCTTTTCTGTTGCACAACAATTAAAGTTCTGCTACCATTTAGGTTATATTCAGAAAGAAACCGTTCCTCTGTGTGTCTATCTTATCAATACATCAGATGTGGCTGTATGACAAGCTGTTATAATAAGTTATAATGTGAACACAAGGTAGTGGTTTCTAGAAATAATATGATACGATGTCGACGTCCTTCAATAAACACAAACACCGCTATCAAATTTTCGTTTCTGCTCTAAAATTAAGGACAAAATCAATAAAGAAATATTGTGGATAATAAGGATACATTTTTCTAAATTGCCGCGAAATAATACCACTTGTGTCTCTAGATTTCACAGTAATAGGTTCAATTGTTTATTGAATTACATGTATCGAACTATACATTACAGTTTTACAGAAATTAATACTAATAATTTAGTTGTTTGCATGAGAGTTCGCTGTATGTTAAGGTCCTGACTAGCGACTGGTTCTTAGGTGTGTTCGTAAAATATGACAAGGGCTTTTGTCTTTGTCATGTCCCTCCGTCCGCACGGATCAAATC
>Ga0123357_10003640_pt1 | contig 17760 bp, 12 predicted proteins | sample TergutEmb28metaG_FD_89873 | JGI IMG/M metagenome (GOLD analysis project Ga0123357, IMG submission 89873) | Embiratermes neotenicus P4 segment gut microbial communities from Petit-Saut dam, French Guiana - Emb289 P4 | ecosystem: Host-associated > Arthropoda: Insects > Digestive system > Gut ... | reverse complement strand
GGTGGCACTGTCACCGAGTTTAACACAAAAAAAGATGGCATACCGCTGAGCGATATTCCGTGCTTCCATTTTCGTGACGAGGTTCGCAAACACGTCTTGACACTTCAGGCACCTACTCCACAATGAGTCAGTGCAAAGCCATGCAACTGCTCGTGGGGATAGAGGAGGGATCAAGCTAAACGGCTGTCTATGTTGCCGGCCTACAGTATTGCCCGTACAGCCAGAAAAAAATTAGTCGCATTACTTTACTGTCGGACTGGTATTTGGCGTTTGGAGCATCACACCACATGTTTTGTGTGTGTGTGTGTGTGTGTGTGTGTGTATAATGTTTGGTGCCAAATAAATAAATAAAATAAATAAATATGCGTGGAGAGTTGGGATATTCTACTGGTTTGAGGTATGCTGATTTATTAATTTTCATCTGATTTATGTATTATTGCGGGGTGTATAAGTTTATACAGGTTTCACATCTTTTGTCCAGCACACGTGGATCTTGGAGCTCTTTGGACAGGGTGTTTTATAGTAACTGGAGCACCATGCCTAGAATATACATGATAAAACACATCTAAAGGTTACAAAAAAGCAGAATAATAACTGTTTTGCCTTCAAACTGAAGGTATGTTGATTTAGGTAATGTGAGTTACACAGCATCATCTGGAGAAATGTCATCAGAACATAATGCAAAAGAAGTGCTGGCTCTAGAAGTACTGTGTAGTAATTTTAAATTTGTTTATTCTGGAACATAATTCCTTAACAGAGTGTTCTGGATGCTGGGACTCCAGATAAAAGGTCCCATATTTGTACCTGAACAGCATTTCCAAACGGGAGGTGAATTCTTGTTCACCTTTACTGCATTTTTATTTATTTAACTATTTACGTATTCATAATTCTTTTATTTAGCTCCATCCCCCCTCTCTGTTCACATTTCTCCCCATCCCTCTCTATGGAAAGTATCTGAATTTCATTCAAATAGTTTTTAAATAGTTTATGGTAATTAGGTATATGAATTAATGGGTGAGCATGTGGAGGGTTGTGAACTCCATAGAAGCATTGGAATGTTTTTAAGTTCTACATGTTATAAACATATCTGAAATGCCTGTCACTTTCATGAACAGTTTTTTATATAGCAGTGTGTTTTTAAGAGGCAAAACACATTTTTTTTCACTGTAACTTTAATTTTCCATATCAGATTCTTAATACCCCGCATTATGGAGCTTTCACCAGGTACAAAGTACACTAAAGCTCCAACTGTCAGTTTTCCCAAATGTAATGTTCTCGTATAAATTGTTCTCCTGTTTTATAAGTTTATGTTTTTGGGGTTTTTATACAAAAAAAATTTTTAATCAGTGTGTTTAAAATGCTTTATAACCATTATCCACTTCTTGATGTAGATTGTTGACATGTTTGCAGTGTTTCACTGTAAGGTGTAGTGTTGAAGGTTTTGTTGCAGCAGATGATGATGTGTTGTGACTTAATGAGCACTGAAGGCTGTGTAGTGAGAGTCCTTGGTCAGAGGACACAAGTGACAGTACATGAGGAAAGTACATCTGTGTCAACAGATGACTTTGGACTTGTTTTACTGTGGTGGTCCATTATGGCTTGCACACTGTGAACTTTTCTGTGGCACCAAAGCAGCTGTATATCCATGTTACCCTGACAGTATACAATTATGAGCTTTATAATTGAAATATTGTGAAATAACTCATTGTGGTCAAAACACAAAACTGGAACTTATAAATGTACCTATTGTTTTGTATTTTCATTATACTGAGTTTTGTGCTCAAAAAATTTGTTTTTTGCTGGTCCATTTAAAAAATGTCTTGTGCAGCAAGTTCTGTGTAAGATTGTTAACTTTCTCTTTAATCTGGTGATGGGCAATTAAATCTTGCAGTATGTCAGGGCTAGTGGCCGTATTGTGACTTGGGACAGAGATGTGTAATAACATACTGTGAACCTGTAGTGTGTGGCAGTGCATGGCCAGTGTGTAGTATAATTCTCTCATCTGCATGGTTTGGAAATATTAAAGCAAGTAATGCTTTTCTAATTTCTTTTGGTCATTACAGAAAAGTAAAAAGGATGCAATGAACTTTGATGCTGAATTTACAAAGGAAGAACCAGTGCTAACGCCTGTTAATGCAGATGTCGTTCGTGCTATAAACCAAGAAGAATTCAAGGGCTTTTCATTTGTAAATCCTGACTACAACCCAGGACGGTATCAGGCAGATAAACCCACAGCCTAAAGGAGCCAAGTGCTAGTGCAGTCATTTGGTCCTAACTTCACCAGTCACTAGCTCTCACAGTAGTGGTGGCGTGTTCCCATGACTACTGCCTAACTATTAATTGCCATGGCAACAAGCGCACAGCTGCTGAAGTGAGATGGCTGCCTACACGTGCAACAGTAATGTCACCATGACAACATGGCTGCCTAATGCCTGTAAATACAATGGCTGCCTAATACCTTAGGTTAGAACTAACTGTAGCATAGAATGTTGTTGCGTCTCAACAGTTTCCTCTGTAAAGCCAAAAACCCATGTCTAACCCTTGAGTGTGTACTGCAGTGTTTATGTCAGATTTAGTGCAGTCATTGTAAGCATTTTATATATATGTAAACCAGTTAGATGAACAGTAAGTGTATGTATAACCATAATTTATAAACAGTTCAGAAGTTCTCTGCATAAGACATCTGTTATAAAGAAACTGTTTTTTGAATAATGATATTTCTGTTGATGCATCTCCCAAGGACATTGAATTGAGTTGAGGAACTTAATTCATGGTAGTATTGTGGTCAGTATTTCAACTGGCCAGCCGGCCAAAAACAAAATTGTCGTAGTACAATTGCGTACTTAATGAGATTAAATGTCTGGTCAGATCACTGAATGCACAGTGATATTTCAGAATCTGTTGTAAAGTATGCTCCTAGAATATTGTCCATTATGTAAGTAACGTATTGTATGAAGCTGTATACGATGTTAATGAAAGGGGCAGAATGTGTCGCGTAGCGTGAAGTGAATTTGGTGCCCATTTGGACAAACCATTGAGCACACTGACAAGATGTAACAAAAAAAAAAAAGTATGAATGTTTGTGTGTGTGTGAGAAAATGAGATTGTTATTATGTATCATGCACGGTTCTAAGCTTCCATTTTTGCGTGGCAAGAATTTTTGCCGAGGCCTACTGTCGCTCGTAATTTGGAGCGGCAACAAAATATGATGTACGTAATGTTACATAAAATTTGTCCTCCCTTTTGTTGTAAAAATGTGTGTTTGTTGTGTTAGTCTGGAGATATTTACGGGTGTTTGTTGTTGTCATTGTTGTTTCAATTGTTGTCGCAGTTGTTGATACAATGCGCATCATATTATTTAGCTGTGTTTTCAGAATACCGTACATGAGGTATAACCTTAACGTGTTCGAAGGAGGTGAAAGCAACATCATCCATATAGATATATGATAAAATACATTATTGTAAATGTGCAAATGAACACAACTTTTTAGATGTGTGTACAAACTTAACATTTTAAAAAGTGTAATTACATTTTAAATAGAAGATAGATAGAGAAGTATGTAATTGTATCATGTACAAGCAAACTTCTCTCATATACAACATCGGTCCCAGCTTGTGGATTTACACCAGAAATGGATAATGAAGTAAATCTGCAAATATATATACATATATATATATATGTATACACACATATACACACACACATATATACATACACACACACACACGAACTCGGGATACTTCCCCTGCATTATATGATTACCACACAGTGCTGACTGTCAAAATCTAGTCGTTAGTGACAAATGCATCTTCATGCATAATGTTATTAGTCATAGTGACATCACATAGTGACGTGAAATAACATTGGGAGTCAAATTTCCTGTTACATGATCACAACCAGTGACTACATATGTTCGTTGTACTGCATGTATATTACACACTTGGAACTGACTCAACTCATGTTCTCATGACTTGAGGGAAGTTTTCTGGCCTATTCTTTGTCATGTTTGGTGTCGGTCAGTGACATCTGTCACACAGCGACTTGGACGGCATTGGTTACTGTTGCAAGAGCTGGTGTAATTAGTCAAAGATGTGTCTGCCATATAAGTTGGGCTATGTGTGAATACTTTTGAAACCAGCAAGTTGAAGAAAAAAAACTTGTTAGCTTTAACACAAGAAACATATATAAATATATATATAATAATATATATATAAATTTAAACACCTTTATTAATGTTATTTGTGATGAGAATTTCACAAAGCTGAGTGATTAATACTGAACAGAAGGCAGGAATAATCACTTGTTTGTTAGGCTACTGATGGTGACCTGATTAAACATTTGGTTGTTTTCTTCGGAATTCTCCGACAACTCGTGTTTTTGTTTCAATTTTCCGATGAAACCAGACCATTACATTAACTATGAGTTACAGACTGTACTACAGTACACTGTGTGTGATGAAGTGTTATAAAAACTACTGTCATGTCTTTTTTTTTTTTTTAAACAAAAAATTTTAAGCAATCTTAGTCTATAACTTTTTGTAGCTATGTGTTTTAGAATAGAAGCAGGCCTTTCCTTGTCAGTGCTGAAACAGTGAAGACTAACACAATGCCAACATATCTCCGTCAATGCGTTTGGTGGCGATGTGTCCGGCCGGATGCAGCTCCTGTTCTCAGATGCTAACGAACGGATGCTCGAAGCCCAAGCATGATCCTACTGCAATAGCAACGTGGCAGTCCTCCTGCAGTCTGCGCCTCCCACCGTCTAACGGAATGGAACTGCAGTGAACGTTCTGCTGTGTTACGTGCAAACTATAACTTCATGCGTTCGTTTGTGCATCATCTCCTTGCCGACCATGTTACACGGCCGGCTGCATATTCAGATTGCTTTGTTGATCCGCTTAGTGCTGCAACCAGACCTCTTAGCCGTCCTTGCTCGCTCCATTAACTTCTGTATGTCAATGTGAAAACTTTTATGTGTTCATTGCAAAGTGACAAAAACTAATTTCACATTCGCTGGACCGTGCATCACGATATACTTGCTTAATAAAGACCAACAAGGTGCACTTTTCTTTCTTAATTTATCCGACAGTTCTATCCTTTACGTTGTTCAATGAGACGAACTATTCATCATCAGGAGGCATTTACTACATATGCAGCATATGGCATGTACCATGTGGTCCATCTTCAGGGGTCAGGGGTTAAGCATACCACCGCAGAAGATCAAAGGCCTCTACTATGGAAAACCTTTGGTGACATCTTTGCTTGGGTCAAAGAATTCCATAGCAACAACTCTGGGGATGTGCACTTTCCTCTCCTCTTTCAGGTGCTGGAGAATTCTCTATGATGTCCTAAATTATAGGTGGTAATCCAGCTGTTTCCAGTAATGAAAATCCAAAACCACAAGATTCACTTTGCCGTAGCACTACCTTAACTTTCTCTAGCATGTTGAAGAACTTCAACAAGGTGGAGGAAGTGCTGTGGAATTCTTTGACCCAAGCAAAGATGTCACCAAAGGTTTTCCATACTGGAGGCATTTGATCTTCTGGGATGTTATGCTTGACCCCTGACCCCTGAAGATGGAGCACATGGGAAATACCATATGCTGCTTATACAGTATATGCCTCCTGATGATGAATAGTTATTCTATTTGAAACATGTAGAGGACAGAACCGTCGAATAAAGAAAGAAAGAAAAGTGCACCTTGTTGGTCTTTTTTAAGCAAATGACAAAAACTAGTCATCAGTATCTGTTGTCATCGCACATTGAGATCTGAAACATCACTAGCATTTAGTTTTTTTCAGCTGATTAAATAACCTGATGTGTGAGTGTTGTGTGATGTCTGTTTTTTTGCAGACTGAAACATGCATGCACTACTGACTTGCATGTATTAATTAATTTTCACAGTTGCAGAGGCAGTCTTTGAATGATAAGGAGAAGATGTACATCACAGGTTACTGAAAGTCAGTTGACAAAAACTAACTTACATAATGCCCTTGCATCACAGCAGTTGGGCTACATGTTCTTTTTGCTGTACGGTTAGTTGCATCATGTCCCAATATGTCTGGTCCATGCAAAGCCTACAACATTATTTCCTTAGTCATTTGAGATAGTACAATAAAACTTGTATTTATTTATATTTGTAGAGTTTAAATTATATTTAAAATGCATTTAGTTTTTTTTTCTCTCTCTCTCTCTCCATAAAATTACTGTGTTGTTCATGTGTTATTGTATTAGGGAACAAACTTTTGAATAATGTGATGGTCTAATGAACACGTGTTTCAGTTTGATTACTAGTGGATGTTAAACAATAATCTGTGCCTGGAATAACAACAAATGAATGCAGTGCTGATCACTTCTCTGTACTGGTTGAAGGGCAAGTGCAACATCAGATCAGTATTAAAAAAAAAAAAAGTTTTAAATTTAAAACAGTTTGAAAAGTTGACATGTTGTACCTTTAAATTTATGGACCTAACATAATTTCTCCAAGAGAATGCACTGTATATTTCCCGGGAATCTAGTTTGATGTTGATGTACTTAAAGCACTATTCAAGTATTCTGAAAATTTGTAGTATTTTGCTCTCACTAGAGCATGAAGAAGGAATGGAAATATTGTCATGGGACATGGATGTGTTTTAGTGAGGGCTTTTTATTACACTCTGTTATAATTGTTTTATATGGACGTATAGTATTTTACCAAAGATGGGTTTGAGAGGCACGAACATATTTTTTATTTCACAAGCCCAGCAGTAATTAAGTATTGATTTTCACAGTAAGATAAGATTACAGCAAAGGTCTCAAATCCCTCTGAAGGCTGGTTCTCCATGACAATGTGGGAAAACATTGGGCTTGAGACTTTTGCCCAGTAATTATTAGATCTGGCAAAGGCGAAAACTTCCTAAGTTATTAGTGCAATTAAGATTTTGAATGCATTGTTTGAAATTGGTAGGATTTATGATGTAGTTTATACGTTAATGAGAAATGTTAAATTATTTATGAATCTGAATTATGCATTTATCAAGATGCAGGGATGATCAATAATACTGGAGTAACAAGCAAACATCTGTGTCATTGACAACAGGACTGCTGCTGCCAACACAGAAAATGCACGCTGTTGACAACAGGACTGCTGTTGCCAATAGAGTCCATGCTATTGACAACAGGTTTTCTGCTGCCATAGAGTCAATCCTTGCTATTGGCAACAGGACTACTACTACTACTACTACCAATAGAGTAATTGTGCACTATTGACAACAGGACTGCTGCTGCCAATGTATTAAATGCTTGCTATTGACAACAGGACTACTACTACCAATAGAGTAAGTGTGCACTATTGACAACAGGACTGCTGGTACCAGTAGAGTAAGTGGGTGCTGTTGGCAACATGGCTACTGCTGCCAGTAGTGTAACTGCGTGCTACATCAAAATGTTGTTACTGTGGATAGCAGCAAAACATGATCAAAGCTTGATTTCTTCTTGATTCTCACGAATGCACAGAGCCTGAGTTAGAATGATGTCTGTCTGCTTTTGTTGTCCATGAGATTAAACCAGATAAGATAAAAGTATTTAACTGTGCTAGAATTTAGCATGTGTTTTTGTATTTATTTTTATTTATATATTTTTATTGTTATTATGAGGACATTGCGCTTAGGCCAGCATTTTTATTTTTTTGTTTGTTTTATGATCTTATGCTGCCATGTAGGCTTCCCTTCATTGTTTATAGTAAGCATTATACTACAGACTGTGCCAAAATAGTGTAACCATTTAATCAGTATTTGCCTGTTTTCCAACATAAATCATGCAGTGTCCTCAGTATTATAATGTATTAATATTTTTGCTCCCAGAGTTGTGTCTCCCTTCAGTTGATCATTTGTCTAATCGTGTAATAAATTACATTGAATATTTTGCTTTTATTTTGTGTGCGCCCTATCCTGAGATGATTGTGTTCAGTAATAAATTATCTCCATGGAAATTTGAAATGTGCATGTTGTTTCTTTTGCAGAGGTGGAAATGCCCTTGACTTCACCCATCTCCATAAATGTGTTGTAGCGGTGGTGTCAGTATCATACCATGTACCCCACTAAGAGCTCCTGCTTTTAAAATGTTAACCTTGCAATAGATTAACACTAAGACCTGGGTGTAATTACATTCAGAAAACCCAAAATTTAGGACTTCATTCTGTGGTAGCCTGTCGTTAGAGTGTTTGGAACAAGTGTATTGTTTTTTTATTTCACTTAATGTTATTGTCTTTCAGTTGTTTTTTTCTCAACACCCTTTGTTACTGACACTGAAAAGGTCAGTACCAATTTAGAGTGTATTTCAAATTGTGTTGTACTGTGTGCTTTGGATGTTGCAGGTTTATTTGTATATATGAACTTCCCAGCCTCTGAGATAGCATGCTGATCATGCATGTAACAGAATGACAGTGGGGTGTAATTTCAGTTCTCAGAAACTTCCCTAAACACCATTTTGGTATTAGCAAATGTTTGATAGACAGGAACTTGTGTGGTATTATGGCTGAAGGGAAATTCCGTAAGTACGCTACCCGGTTCTTATACTGCAGGAAATAAAAGAGAAATTACTCTAAATTTATTAGCCTCATTGGAGCGTAATATCCATTATGGAATTACGAGTACCGTCATTGTGATAAATGTTCGACCTGGTTGACTCCCTGTTTGGGAGGACAAGATTGGAAGGCACTGAAAAACTCATGCCATTTCACTGCTTTGTAGTTCCACAAGGCTCATACATACAGCTGTAGAATTAAACAGACTTTCATTTGTGAGATTTCAGGTTCTCTCAACATTGCTGCCGAAGATTCAGGTCTTCTGGGATGTGACACTTTGTCATGGGGTGAGCAGTCTCTGATGTTTCAAAGAATCGTGATGCCTTCATCTTCAGGACCAAGCATCCCTTCTTCCTGTATTTCCTAACCTTGAAACGTCAAAAAGGACGTGCTGCATGACGTGGTATTACATCCCACAGACTTGTCTTCATACATTCATTTTGCATAAACCAGAGTGTGTAGAAACAATAAATCGCCTGTTAAATACCGCTCTAGCACTTGTGGAAAAACGAAACTTGCTACAAACATATGGCATGTGATGTTTAAGTGCGGTCATATGCGCATTTTCATTTTTTTGTTTTTTTAGTTGAATTAAATTCTCGGTATATGAGCGTTCAGTTAAGTGCATGTCTCTGGGGTGTAGGATTCAGGTATTCAAAGATGTGACTGTGTTGCTAGGTTTATTTGCTGGCATTTTGAAGCAAGCAACATGGTGCCTTCATGTATCCAAATGTGGGTGACAGGTGTTACGTAATTATAACTAAAATATTACGAAGGTCTATTACATGGACAAGAGAAAATATGTTTTACCCCCTATTTTGGTGATAACGGAAGTACACTGATAATGAGACAGGCATATACACTGGAGAGATGTAGGTGTTCCTTTTATAGTCTCCCGTGCACTGCAATTTTTTTTTCATAGTCCGTGTGAGGCGAAAACATTCTGTGACATGTCATGCATAGGGAAATGGTAAGAGAACTTTGTAGAAAGATTACAAAAGAACAGGCAAAATTAGAGATACAACAGTGCTACCAACATGCAAACACGTGGACAATAACGTTCCATTTGTCCAGCGTCCATACTGGCTATGGAGCCCACGAAACGTAACAAGTGGGTATTGTTTTATTGCTCAGGGTAAGACGGCCAGCGCGTGACGCTACACATAAGTGCCAAAGTGAAGAACCGTAACATGTGATGTTTGGTCCGTGCTGTCAGTAGGTTAGGCTATAGGCGCAAGGGATATGGAAGGAGTCGAGCGTGTCTAGTTTTAGTTGCCAGGAGTCTGACAAGACACTTCAGGATAGCCCGAGTCGAGTGGAACCGCCGACCTCTTGACTGAAAGTCAGCAGTATTACGATTACAGCCAATATTCTCTGTAAGGATATCAGTCATACGTCCCTCCCCATTTCGTGCTCATGGCGTGGTGCTTAATATGCACAGGCACCCACAGCATGTTTCTTCGACACGTTGGTCCCGTAAATGCCAAACTACGCCTCGTCACATTCCCAATAAACGTAACTAAGCGTTAGACTTAATAAAATTTTCATTGTAATGAAACTTGTTTTATACGCAAAAGAGCGGTGAAGAATTACTTTACCGATATCTAACCTTAGCATTGCTTCCACCACAGATCACTGGAACTCCCACCACCGGTCTGCGACTTCATATACCATCCACTGCGCATGTCACGGCTCACCTCAGAGACTGATTCATGTGTTCAGCACTCAGGTCGCCAGCAGCACGGTCAGTCGAATGCAGAGCGCGGTAGGTGTTGTGAGATCGTGTGGTTAGTGTTATGACAATGACAGTTGCCTGTCGCCAGTGCGTGGGGAAGGCAGATGCCTCAAGTATGTTGCAGCGTGTTTAGCATGCCTTGCTTTTATTAGTGTGCGTGGAAGAGAAAGTGGAATATGTGTCGGGTGTAAGGGATAAGTCAGCTCGTACAGCAAGAATGATGCGGCAAGGTGAGTCAAATCTTACCGGACAGTATTGATGTACTGTTTGCAGGTTACATCCAAGTAGCATAGTCCTCTTTGATGAGCTAACAGGTCCTCAGATAGTTAAGAAATTCTCCGCATGTCATGGAATCCGAAGGTGCATTACCGTCTTGTCAAGAGCCCGCCACCTGTCCCTGTTCTGAGCCAGATCAATCCAGTCCACGCACGCCATCCTGTTTCTTGGAAGATCTATGTTTATATTATCCATCCATATGCGCCCAGGTGTTCCAAGCGGCCTCTTTCCCTCAGATTTTCCCACCAAAACCCTCTGTGCACGTCCTCTCTCCCTCACCCGTGCAACATGCTCAATGCAGTTCATCCCAGCTACTCATGAGATCTCATCTCGTCCCTGTTGCCTTTGTTGTGTTCATTAGACGCTGTGCGTTGGTTCATTCGAATGTTCTGCAGTTTCATTCGTCATTAGGTATTAATACGATTAACGTGGGGTATCTGCGATTCTTATAGCAGTGCTGGTGAACACTGAAGTCTGCTGGGAACTAACGCCGTATTGTGTATTGAGATTTTAATCTGCATGTGTGGTTCTGCTGTATTTAATAACTGAGGCGTATGGGGCAGCGCTCAGCGTTATCAACAGCACAGCGTTTCGTTTGTGAATGCAAAAAACACGAACGTGACTCCTTCGGCAAGAAATGACAACGAAACGCTTCCAGTTGCTGCATTTGACTCCTCTGTGTGAGCCAGCATGCATCGCGTCGTGTACTATGCTAACGTGACTGTGGGCGGGGTGTGGGGGGGAGGGGGTGCGCGGCCTCCACCAGCCCGTAGTGTTTAAGCCACCAGTTTGCAAGCAGATGTTTCGCTTGGTAGCACAACGCGCGGCTGTGGCTGTTAACATTTAAAACAATTGTGTACCTTTTGTAGGCGCGACGTTCTGCACGAAACGCGAGCCTCTGAAAGTGACGTACCGGCGTCGTCAGTACTAGAGCCTCTTCGGCACCTAGCAGTGTTAGATATAATTCGGACAGGCGTGGCAGTCGTGCTGACGTGTTTTTCATTTTGGGTGCACTCAGTTGTTAAGACTTCAAACCCAGGGGGTTGAAAACTGGGCCACCCGCATGCTGTTTGATCGGGCTCAATACCGCGTGCTACAGAAGTCATCGACAGTGTACGGCATTGATGATGAAGATAGGTAGTTGAGTCAAAAAATACGATGAGCTGCGCATGCTCACACCGTTTCATGTAGTCCATGGCCCACTGTAACTACATTCTCCATTGTTCATAAATGCTTTCTCCCCAATTTCATCTCACTTTGTACAAAACTTTTCCCAGTTGTCTTAGTTTCAAGGCCTTACGGCACACTATTACGTTCTTATAGGCCACGTTCTCGTTACGTATAGCCACTTTCGGTTCAAAAATGTCTCTCTCGACTTGTGTGTCAGAACATTAAGGCCTAATAGACACCCCCCACACACCACCGTTTAATATATATATATATGTATGTATTTTTTTTTCGGTGAAGTACCAGGATGTTACAACTGCTTAAGCAGAGGGTACACGGTAGACTGTTGTACTGGGGAGGGGGGAGGCTATCATCGGTGTAACTGTAGCCGCATTGTAAGGTGGCAGTGTTGTTTGTTGATCACCGATCAACTACCTGCACCACTTATTCACAGGGCGGTGCCTACCCTTCCTGGCGCTCGGTCGCTGTCTGCTCCGTCGCTGCCTCAATCGATGGTCCGTTACGAACCCCGCCTTGTCCCTCCCCTTCCTGAACTCGATGTGACGTCATGCGTCGGTCGGGTGCCGCATCCAGCCCCTGCTAAACCCCGATGCAGTAAGGGTGGGGCCGGCGCCCGGAATTATGTTCAACTGAAGCTGGAAGAGCTTTGTGGTTAAAATAGATCCGAGACTTAAGGAAGCCAAATGTAAATAGGCCCTGACTGTGATTGCTTGACCTGTAGTGGCCAGTTCATTCACAACTGGCAAGGAGGCTGAAACAAAGACGCCTTCCGACGTAGAAAATAATGGGACCAGAGCGTCGGATTCGGATTGTCTTGCATGTGGCGCTGTGTTGCTGGGATGATTAACTGAGTAACGTTGAAGATGAAGGGACACGTTCCTTCGAAACGTCTGGGTGTGTGAATTGCTACAGAGAGAGAGAGAGGTTATTGTTTACACAACTGTTCAGTACTTCAGGGTTGATCAAATCACAGGCGCCAGGTCGCCGTGGCGACTGAAGTTTGTACCGGGGCGCCTAATATCTGTGAGTCCTTAGTACGGAGCTTGCTTCATATCACCCTTCTGGCGCTGTGAAAGTTCGACGTGGCTGTTGCATTTTTTTTTGGAAAATTTGTGCAAACCCCCCCCCCCCCCCGTATTACTGCAGCTACCGCTAATATAGAAATTGACATGTTTCGGCCGCAAAACAATCAGGCGGTTATCAGGTCAAAATTCACATAAAAATATGTGTATTGGAAGATTCGGCAGTTGAAACTGTGTGTCTGCAGGGCATGAGATTTCATTGGTCGTGCGCGGTGGAATTTAATGGAACGTTTTGTGTCAGAATGTCTGCCTGGGCGAAGCGTTGTTAGATACATCCCTGTATAGGAATCTATTTAAAGCAATGTTAGCTACTTCCTTGTACAGGAAGCTATTTAAAGCGTCGTTAGCTACTTCCCTGTATAGGAAGCTATTTAAAGCGTTGTTAGCTACATCCCTATTTGGGAAGCTATTTAAACCGTTGTTAGCAACATCTCTGTACGAAGCTATTGAAACCGTTGTTAGCTACATTTCTATATACGAAGCTATTTAAAGCGTCGTTAGCTACGTCGCTGTATAGGAAGCTACTTATCGCGTTGTTAGCTACATCCAAATTTTGGAAGCAATTGAAACCGTTGTTAGCTACATCTCTGTATATGAAGCGATTTAAAGCGTTGTTAGCTAAATTCCTGTGTAGAAAGTTATTTAAAGTTTCCGAGTTAATGTATTGTTTATGTGCTCCCCGCCTAACAACAAACTGATATTGCTATAAAGAGCGGTACTTTATGTTTGTTTTAATAAAATTACATTATAATATATTTTTCATAGCCATAATCCTTCCGGCCGCACTGTGGCCTTGGGGCCGACTCAGCCTCTCTCAGCCTCTAACAGAAATGAGTACCAGGAATTTTTCCTGGGGGGGGGGGTTAAAAGGTGGCCGGTGCGTTGGGAGTACAACCTTACCACCTTCACTTGCCGATTTTCATGAAATCTGGGAGCCTTGATCTCCTGGAGCCCGCAGGACCTATACAGGGATTGCTTACCTTTACGTCTGAATACAGTATCTTTATACATAACCAGCATATTAACCAAGAAAAGTTATATAATTTTCTGTACAGGGATGTAACTAACAACACCTGCGCACCTACTCTCATGTCTACATACATGGGCAATTTGTTGCAACGAATAGGCACACACCTGGACTAGAGTTAGTATTGTTTACCTTTTATAGATTAAAATTCTAGAAAACGTAGCCAGTTCTAAATGGTTACAAAATTCTATTCTAAAATGTATTAGTTTAGTAAACTGCCGTCGAACCGTGCGACAGTTGTGCGGTGAATCGTTATGGACTTGAAATTAGTGCATCTTAGTGTACTTGTGCTGTTGTGTGAGCTGTTGGCCCGACCTAATGACGACACTTTGTCAATTGCTGTATGAGTGACACAGTAATAAACAGTTGTGATTTTGGTAAACTGTCCATGTGAGGAGGAGACAGGTACTTGGTCACACAGCGTGCTAAATGCGTGTCATTTATATTTCGGTGTCTCAGTCAGGTCCATGGAGTAAGGTTTTTGTTGGGAAGCTAACAGTTGCTTAACTAGTCACGTTTCCAACGTTTAAAGGGACCTGGACGTTCATTACCGCTTTCACAACAGCCCGCCACTTGTCGCTGTCCTGAGTAGATCAGCGTTTCTTGAAGAGGTACTTCAATATTATCTTCCCATCTACTCGTAGGTCTTCCGAGTGGTCTCTTTCCGTCAGGCGTCCCCACTAAAACCCTGTATGCACCTGTCCTGCTTCTTGAGCTATATCGCATTAGAACCATCCACATTTCATATGCTCACCCTGGGCCATCTCCCTTCCACCCTTGTCTGATTCTCCCACTTAATCTCTTTTCTTGAAGTTTTCGTACTACTGTTTGAAGTAAATAGGCGAAGAAAATAAATCGAGTTGTCTTCTGGGATGTTACGCCGTGTCTGTTAAGCATTCACCGACGTTTCGAAGCATCGTAGTTCATTTTCAGGGTCAAGCAGTCCAACGGTATTTTTCTTGGACTGTTCAGTCCTGAAGAAGGCACGCTGTCTTGACGTCATGCCTCGCCGTGTCGTCAGAATGTAGCTGTTTAGATATCAGGGCGACAGAACTGGACAGCCGGCCGGCAGGTGGCAAGGTCACACACCGACCAGGAAGCTCAGTGTGTCAGGGCCACTTGTCTGGTCTGAAAACGAAACGCAGTGTAAATTTGTGTTCAGGATTCTTTCAAAGAAGAAGAAGAAAAAGAAGAAGAGGAGGAGGAGGAGAGGAGAAGGAGGAGGAGGAGAAGAAGAAGATATTAAACATACAACAGGATACTCCACCACCATCACCACCTTCACCATCATCGTGACACGTCAGCGTGCCACCGCGTGTACGGCTACGTTTGCTCCGTTCCACATCTGTGCCAGTACGTCAGGCCTGTACGTTCAACGTCGTAGTGTTAGGCGGCAGACAGCGTCGTTGAATAAGCCATAAGCAAATAAACAGTTAGCGACGTAGTGAAGCGAGTAAACGGACGGAGTGACAGGAGACTGGAGATAAATGCTTAATGCGGAGCTTCGTAATTAGTAATCATCACCAGATGTCACCAGCGTTATCAGTCCAACGTCCACGGTGTTTTGGTAGGGAAGAGACCGCTTGAAAGACCTGGGCATAAATAGGTAGATAATACTAAAATTATTCTGAAAGAAATAGGACGGGAGGGCGTGGACTGGGTTCATGTGGCTTAGGATTGGTGCAGGTGGCGGGCTGTTGTGAATGCGGTAATTAACCATTGGGTTCCTTAAAATGTAGGGAAACTGTAATCTTCGCAAGGAAGGCCGCCGCTACATGGAGACAGTCACCAAACCGAAATGGATGCGATGGGCTTGGCATGCAGTGCGTTTAGAAGATATGCTTGACTTAATTGCTTTAGTGGTATTTTATGGATTGGAAATGACGACGTTCCATTTGATGCCATTTTGTGCACCTTCCTGTTTTTATTGTGCCGTCCATGTTATAGACAGTACGTCAAATAAGAGGATGACATCTTGAGGACTTAAAAAAACAGTCAGAAGTTAGTCATATTAAAGAGTGTGTATACAGTGCATGCAGCGGGGGGTGAGTGCATCCGGGCAGACAAGTGTATACGGTTTATTTTATTCTTTAACCCCGCTTCCCATACTGTGCTCTAATTTTAGTTGCAAACCGTACAGAATTTTTAGGCGCGTTCGCAAAATTGCGAAAAGGGACTTTTGCTTCGTCATGGCTCTCCGCATACATCTCGGCTCCTACAGGACGGATTTTAATTAAATTTGATATTTGAAGATTTTTCGAAAATCCGACAAGACTAACGGGTACTATACATGAATACCAACAGTATGCACAGGTATGATAATATCTCGCTGAATTCTTCTCAGAATAAGAGATGTTTCAGACGAAAGTTGTAGAGAAAATCAGTTCAGTAACTTTCCCCCGAAAATCGTGCCGTTTGTGAGATAATGTGGAAAAATGTAGAGCGGGGCAGGTCGCAGATGGCAGTATAATACGGCGCAGAAAAGATGCGATTTGCATGGCGGGTAACTAAGGCAAGAATACAGACGTACAATCATGATATTTAATATTCATTGCTCCATAATTGATTAGTTCCTTCTGATCTCGTGAATTGTTTGATGGCAGCGCTTACAAAAACTGAGAAACAGCGCAACGATTTATCTGTCATTACGACCTGTTTAGCCAAACTGCACGTCTGGAGAAGGCCATAAGCAAATGAACATTCTTTTGTTTCAATGCACCATGGGCCATTTTACATGAAGACCTACTTATTTCATAGTTGCCGGCGACAAAGATTGGCCATAAAGGCATTTTGTGCAACATTCAATATTTCTCTGTAGTTGACAGTGACAAAATGTACTGTTATTTTTCCACAGCAACAATGGTTACGCGAACGCGCTAAAATGTTAACGTTATACGTACATTGTCTAGCCTGTTAACGTTTTAAAATTACGTTTGAGAATATAGGCAGAAGTTTCATGTAAATAAGTTACGACGACCCTGAAGATGAATGAGTCAAGTCGAAACACCTCTGTATGATGTGCATATGAAAGGTGGCCGCAACCTGTGCCTGTGCAAGATTCTTATACACTGCATGCTGTACGAATGTCTGTATGCACACGGCTTAAGACTCCCCTGTCAGAATGAAGGGCAAGTTTTGCGTGAATTGGTGGACTTAGCGCGCACGTTGCGATTGAATAAACTGTTTGAAATTTTAGAGGGCTTCGTTTGTATTGCAGTGAAGTGGCTTACTTTGGGAACTTTACAGGGAGTGGAGCGAGAAAAATACGGAATGTAAGCTCCAACATACACTTGACCTTACTGTTTCAGTTTTAAGCATGTTCTAATAATATTTAACCCTTTACATTCCAGTGGTTAGAATATGTACCACCAGTTTAACATTTAACAATTCTACGTCCTGCCCACACAGTGTTTTTATGTGTTTTGTGTGGATCTCAGAACAAACTGCGATTCATTCCTTATGCAGCATTAACTGACTGGTTTTTATAACAGAGATTTAACCCTTCAAAACCCAATGCTTACTATACTTACCATCAGTTTAACATTCACCAATTCTACGTTCTGTCCACGCAGTGTATTTATGTGTTTTATGTGGATCTCAGAACAAACAGCGATCATTTTCCTGTACAGCATATACTGACTGGTTATTGTAGAGAGATTTAACCCTTTAAAGCCCAGTGGTTATTATACGTACCATCGGTTAACATTCAGCAATTCCATGCTCTGCCCACACAGTGTATTCATGTGTTTTATATGGATCTGAAAATAAACAGCGATTATTTCCCTATACAGCATTAACTGACCGGTTTTTGTAATAGATTTAACTCTTTAAAGCCCAGTGGTTACTATATGCACCACCAGTTAACATTCAGCAATTCTACGTTCTGCCC
>Ga0123357_10003639_pt1 | contig 17761 bp, 10 predicted proteins | sample TergutEmb28metaG_FD_89873 | JGI IMG/M metagenome (GOLD analysis project Ga0123357, IMG submission 89873) | Embiratermes neotenicus P4 segment gut microbial communities from Petit-Saut dam, French Guiana - Emb289 P4 | ecosystem: Host-associated > Arthropoda: Insects > Digestive system > Gut ... | reverse complement strand
TACTGTAAATAATAAAAAATACAGGACAAGATATAACAGAAATTAACATAAGGTAGTTTATTTATTTACGGATCATAATACATGTAAAGAGGTTAATAAAAATAAATTTCAAACAAACTGGAAAGTGTAGTCTGCAGCTGTTGCTGTCTTTACATTAAAGCCACTATTACAATCTGGGGGATATGAAAATTGGTCAGCTTGTAGTAAGTGTGGTAGTTGATTGACTTGGTTAGCGTCCATAATTGCACTCAGAGAAGAAAGTGGAGTTGTAGTTCGGGATGTTGAAGTAATAGCAGAAGAAAATGTTGTTTCACAGACAGGCCTTTCTTTTCTTCTATTGTTAATGTCTTTTATTAACTGTAGGACACTCATACGAAAGTCCAAATTTTCCTCTTCGGACCTTCTTCGTACGGCTGGAATAATTGAAATAAAAAACGCTTCATCCTCATCAGGTGCAGTGTTGCTGCTACTCAAGGCTTTCAAAATACCTCTATCAATATCCTGTTGCAATCGCGATTTTTTTCGCGGATTTTATGTTTCTTTAGACGTATTTTGCGACTGTATCTCCACATCAGTCTCTGTTTGCTTTTTATCTTCACTATCAAGTAATTGTTGTGAATATTCCATACTTGAGACAGTATCATCTTTTTGTACATTTTCATTAAAAACTGAAGATTATCATGGTAGATATATTTTTTAGAAGTAGCCTGTCCAAATTTTTTCTTCAATGATTTTATGAAAGAAACCCTAACATTTTGCCATTTTCCACTGATAAGTTGACCTAAAAAGTAAACAGATAATTACAATACACCCTTCAGGAAGACAACATAGAGGAGAGAGAGAGGAATGAATATATCTCTTAGAGAATAAGCGTATTAAAGAATATTTTAATTTATATATATGTATATATATTGTTTCCCAGTTTCGTTTGTTATTTAAATTGTTTACTTTTGCAGGTACCTTGCAACTTGAACAACATTTACTGCCCTACATTACGACTACAGACTGGGAATAAGTATAATAAGGAAAATTGTGCTTTTGGTATGCAATGCTTTGTGGAGCGCACTGAAAAATGAATTCTTCCCAGAACCGACAGAAGAGAGATGGCGAAAATTATCAGATGCTTTTAGAAAATGTTCACATTTTCCTAACTGTTTGGGAGCAATCAATGGGAAGCATATAAGAGTTACCAAATTTCCTCGCAGTTGTTAAATTATTCTTAATTACAAGTGTTATTTTTCTATTGTTCTCGTGGTAATTTCCGATTCAGATTACAAATTTACATATGTTGAAATTAGGGCTTACGGAAAAGACTATGATTCATCTGTTTTTCAGGAAACCTCCATTTTCAAGCTACTAATTCGAAATAAACTACACATTCCGCCCTCAGGTTCCTTGTTTACAACTGATACTGAAAATTGTCCTTTTGTGTTTGTCAGCATTTTCGCTTTCAGAAAACCTTATGCGGCCCTATACAGGACATAACCTCTCCGAAAAACAAAGAATATTCAATTACCGTTTATGTCGGGCACGTAGATACGTCGAATGTACCTTTGGCACTTTATCTAATAAATGGAGAATTCTTCATAGAGCATTAAAATGTATCAAACGAATTTTCTAAAGATACTGTAAAAGCAAGTGTACTTTTACATAATCTAGTGCGAAGCAAGGATGGGTACAGATCTGAAGAAATATATATGACGCAAAATTGGAACAGTGTTAACCGTGCTGCATGTAGCCGACCAAGAAGAAGTGCAGGTGATATAAGAGATCGTTTTGCAGACTATTTTGTAAGTCGGGAAGGAACATTACCGTGGCAAATGAACAAATTTTAATATTAAGCTATTAATAGTGTCAATTCAGTAACTGGGATTAAGACATTAAAATGTATTAATAAAAGTATACTTACTTATTTCGTGTTGTTTCTTTCTATCCATTTGGTGAAAATCGCCTTCCAAAACTGCGCAGATTTCCCTCCATGCTTTCTACTTCTCAATTTTATGTTTATGACTATCACTGGTTATATCCCACAAACAAGACTTCCTCTCGATAAGCTCAATTAATATAGCAACATCGTAAGTAAACACCTGGCTCATTATTCAGTTGAAAAAATGGAAAGTTTCAATAAGAAACAAAATACAGAATTATAATTTTGGCACTCTGAAGTTAACATCGTGTAGGTTTCATACAGACTGAGGTATTTAAACCAGTCGTCCGGCACCGACAGGTTCAGACACGTGTGCAAGTTCCAATGCAGTTACATTAAACGTGACAAGCCGGCCGCCGGCCCGGCGCCCGGCTTGTCGAGTTCCAGTCCGACACGCTAATTTGCCGGACCGGCAATTCGGCCGGACCGGTTGCGTGTGAAAACACCCATTTATTTACATTGCATCCGGCGCCAGGGTCGGACCCGGCTCCGGTTTTGCCGGTGTGTGTGTGCAAGCGCCCTTACTGTCCATATATATGAGTCCTCGTTCCCGACCTTTTAGTTAAGGTGAAATTTTACACTTCTTTTTTAAAATCTTACTTAAATAACTCAGTCTCGTGGGTCTCCAGAGCGGTTAATTCCCCTGGTACTTTCGTACACAAATGTTTAGGCTAATGCACATGTTTTTAGACATTCCCTGTAATTATTCACTGGTAAAGCTATCCACTTACAGGACCGGACTGACCCTTAGGGCTCCCAAAATTTCTATACAGTCGGCAGACATGAAGGTGGTAATGTCAGCCACTTCCCCCCACCCCCACCCCCCACCCCCTAAAAGATACCGCTGGTACTCATTTGTATTAGAGGCCGAGTCGATCCCAGAGCCATAGTGCGGCCGGGAAGATTATGTCAGTTAAAAACTCCTTCCGACTTGTAGCGCCGGGCCTCAACCAACTGCACCATCGCTCACCTCCCTGTAATCATTAAACAGACTTCTTAAATTATAAAACCCGATTTACAAAGTTTTCTTGACAGTTTGTGTGAGTGACATAGTCTAGTAGCTCTAAGAGGATATCTTAATGTTGTCCTGAGTGTAGAATACGTCATTTCACACTGCCTAGGGCTTAGCACTATGTCAGAATTCATTTGGTCCCACGCAGAATGAAGCACTTAAGCAAAGAGGTCTGATTCCGTGCATTAACCTATTATATTACACGTCTTGCAGCTGAGGAACTTAGTGTGTAAAACATTCGCTGACAGATCGGAGTTTTAAGCTTCATTGCCGTAGGTTATAGACAACTTAAAGAAATTAAACAAAACTTTTATCAAGCCAGTTCGGAAAGAAACTTCAGCCCAATGGTAATTTGATTTAAGGCTGTCGGACTGTTGTCTCTCAAACACTGAAATTCCTATTCGAAAATCAGTAGAAAAGCTTCCTGGGTTTGTCTGTGTTCTTCTGTAGTCCTGGAAACGTATGATGAAATGCTCCGGCTTCACTGATTTAATGAACAAATAAAAGGTAAAGCAGTCCCATTACAGGCCTGGACAGGCCCAGTGGGTTCTTAGGAAGTTAAGGTTCCCAGATTTCGTGACAACGGCGCAGGATGGTGGTAGGTTGTCAGCCTTAAGCACCTGCCGCCTTTACCCCCAGGAAATACTCCTGGTACTCAGTTTTGTTAGAGGCTGAGTCGACCTCAGGGCCATAGGGCGATCGGAAGGATTTTATGTCAATGAAAAATCCACTGACACCAGCTGGGATCGAACCATCGACCTTCTGATTTGTAGCACAGCACCTTAACCACTGTGCTACCGCGGTCCCTTAATGAACAAGTAAAATCGATAAATAGGGCATGGTCCGAATTGGGTTTTAGTCACATTATAATCATTATTCTATCGTTGACGTTAATTTGTTATTGTAGCAGATAATAGCTAAACGTCATGAGAAGCTTTCATAAAATTGCTACAGCCGGCTATTAGCTTCGTCAAGTCTCAATTGTCTGGTTGTCCGCACGGAACAACTCGGCTCACCCTGGACCGATTTTCGTGAAATTGATATTTTTATATTTTTCTAAAATCTGTCGAAATTCATCTTTCATTAAGATCGGACAATAATAGCGGGTACCGCACTTGCAGATGCACATTTATGATAAAATTTCACTGAGTTCTTCTTATAAAATGAAACGTTTCAGAAAAAAATGTAAAGAAAATCAAAACACGCATCTTATAGTTGAAGAATAAAAGATCAACTTGATGTCACTTGCTATTTTAATTCACTTTTTATGTGCTCTACATGTTTCGGACATTAATATATCCATCACCAGGAGCTTGCGACTTTTCTGTTGAATTACCACATTGTTCTGTAAAGACGGAGGATTTAACATTAGCGTAAATTGTGGTATGTAGTGTTGTGTGTTTAATGTGACGTCACATCAAACACACAACACTACATACCATAATTTACACTAATGCTAAATCCTCCGTCTTTACAGAACAATGTGATAATTCAACAGAAGGTCATATCAAACACACACCACTACATACCATAATTTACACTAATGCTAAATCCTCCGTCCTTACAGAACAATGTGGTAATTCAACAGAACGTCACATCAAACACACACCACTACATACCATAATTTACACTAATGCTAAATCCTCCGTCTTTAGAGAACAATGTGATAATTCAACAGAAGGTCATATCAAACACACACCACTACATACCATAATTTACACTAATGCTAAATCCTCCGTCTTTAGAGAACAATGTGGTAATTCAACAGAACGTCACATCAAGCACACACCACTACATACCATAATTTACGCTAATGCTAAATCCTCCGTCTTTAGAGAACAATGTGGTAATTCAACAGAACGTCACATCAAACACACACCACTACATACCATAATTTACGCTAATGCTAAATCCTCCGTCTTTAGAGAACAATGTGGTAATTCAACAGAACGTCACATCAAACACACACCACTACATACCATAATTTACACTAATGCTAAATCCTCCTTCTTTACAAAACAATGTGGTAATTCAACAGAACGTCACATCAAACACACACCACTACGTACCGTAATTTACGCTAATGCTAAATCCTCCGTCTTTACAGAAGAATGTGGTAATTCAACAGAATAGTCGCAAACTCTCTTGATGATGGATATATTAATTTCCGAAACATGTTGAGCACATAAGAAGTGAAATAAAATATCAATTGCCATCAAGTTGATCTTTTATTCTTCAACTATCACAATGATGCACGGTCCAATAAACATAAGATTAACATAAGACGCATATTATGTTTAATAACTTTATTTTTTCCGAAAATCGTTCCGTTTATGAAATAATTTGCAAGATACAAAGAATCAGAGAGACCACAAATGACAATAAAACACGTCGCATGCACTTCGCATGCTGAATAACTAAGGCTACAGTCACACACACAGAATGTGTAATGCCTACCGCTTTTCCACGGCAACAATGTTTACGCGAACGCGCCTCATTGTTACGTTAAATGCACACTTCGTACCGGCTTTCTTTCGTTTTTCAACTTTCGTGTGTAATATGTCACCTGACTGACCGCATTGTCCCCATCCATAACGACAATATCGAAAGCAGTGATTGCTGTGGGTAATTTCGTACACCTGCTGCTCATCCTTCAGCTGTTAGGTATTTTAAGTTTGCCGTTACTAACTTCTCATATTACGAATTTCAAAGTATTTTTTTGCATTAATGCATTAATTAACAATCACTTGGCACTATGAGAAAACCTTAAGCTGTGCCTACAGTCTACAGGTGGAGGGACCCAACTGCTACTCTTGTATGTATCTTACCAACACGAGCATTATTTAGTAGATCTTAAGTCGATGAACAACGCCATTAAGTTATCTATGACTGTTTTAGGTTGCATTTGCCTTTTTTCATTTTATTTGCGATTTTTTTTATCGTATGGGTCTTCTGAGTAATGTCTGGAACTTCCAGAGCTGTGAAAGCTTGGATTGTTGTCTTCTAGGTTATGACGGTGTGTAGTATGGTAAGTGGTTCTCAGGTTTTCAGAATAACATGCTGCATGTGTCATCTCATGGTTGAAACAAGTCCGCAGTTTTCTCTTAACCCTTGGTAATCATGAACCACCAAACTACCAGGCGTCATAATCCATATGCCGAAGATCTAATAGTTGAAGTAGTTTTATGTTTATGGTTCCGTGCATCGCTGATCTTTATTAAAAATTGTACGACGAGATGCAACACAAAGCAGTCTATTTATTATTCTGCAAGTTCACTCTACATGTTTCGGGTGTCAACCACACCCATCAGCAGGAGTACACAAAACTGTAACTACAGCCTCCGGTACTGGTCATATTTTTTGTGCAGCTACCTCCCTCCAACGTGGTCAATTTGGTCATGTTGGGGGGAGAGGAATATTTCGGCTGATATCTCCTCATATAATTATTCTTGTATATTTTATTCAGAAAGCCTGTTTTGCAATATTGATCCGGATATTGGCTATTCAGACGGACGTTTTCTCAATTTTGATTAGTACCTATGGGGCTGTGCCGAGATATTATCCCAAACTTGACCATGATCACTTCCTTTCAAAATTTTTCAATTAATTACATTTATTAATGTGTGTGTCATTCAGTGTTATGTAGTCTGAGATACTAACTTTACATGAACCACGCCTACAAACAGAGTCTCCCTTTTTTTCCCCCTAAATATGCTTCAATTTAATGCTGTCAACACGTTAGGTAAAATGAACACTCAAATTAGTAAAGGGAAGTATCCATGTAATTGGAAAATACTGCGAATGAGGTTTCGAATGAAATTCAGAAAAATCTATCGTACACACCGCGGTAGCAGCCGTGGCTACAGTGTATATTGGCAGGCTTACGGATTTAATTTTATTGTGTATTCTGAAAATGAATTTTACCTTTGCAGTAGGAAACAGGAACAAGATAAAAACTGCACGTATAACGTACAATTGTGAAGCCTTCGCTTAGGCATTGTTGAGATGGAAACACAAAAATGAATTCTGGGTTTGCATTATTGAATTCTATTTCAGTGTCGGTAGTATAAAATGATTTTTATAATAAATGTTTTTATGGCGAAACTTGACGCTGACAACAATAAAACGCACATACGTGGGTTTTCATGCAGGTGCCCAATATTTTTGTCTTATTTTTAACCGAAGTTGGAGTTCTTGACACATTTTCCTAGAAATCTTCAACATGAAATTTCACTGAAATCCATGCAGGTGGAGACGCGATGATACAAGGTGGTTCAAATATGACCGGGACTGATTTGTGTGTAAATCTGGCGACATCAGTCCCGCTCATTTTTGAACCACCTTGTACATGCGAACTGACGGACGGACATGACGGAGCTAATAGACACTTTTCGCGACCGTGCTAATTCACGTAACAATATTCAAACTTACAGAGAAACTACAAACTATGCTGTACACAAATTGGTCAGCAAGAGAAAATAAACTTTTAAATTGCATAAAGAACACAGTTGTTGTCTCATAGTGTTACGTTAAGCATAAATTTCTTTCGGCCTTGTCAGAGCTCTGCTTTTCACCAGAGGGACACTAGTTCATTCTGAAAACAGTTCATATATGATTTGTGACAGTGCACGACTGTATCTACTAATCGGCAACATTCCATCAGCTTGCAATACCACCATAAAATATTCTATAGGGCTGACAAATCAGCGCGTTATTACAACCTCGTCGGCCATTTTGAGTCCATCTTGAGAAACTAATATTCGCTGAGCTGCCCAAGAAAGTATCCCTTTCTGTGGAACCTACAGGTTCATTACCTTATGTACAAGAGCCGGCCACTGGCGAGAGCGAGATGCATTCAGTCCATAACATATAACCCTGCTAACTTGAGAATTAAATTAATTTAATCCTTATATCCACACCTATGTCTTCAAAAGTCGTTTTCTTCAAACTCCCCGACAGATACTTTTTACTCATTTCTGTTCTGTCTCGTATCTGCTAAATGCCCCTTCCATCTTGTTTTCTTACATTTTGTCATTCCAGTAACCGATTTGGCATTACAGCGGCAACTAACGTACATATTACAATCTTATGGGTTATAACACCTGTAGTTTGCCATATAGTTGCCAGCGGTGTGGATGATTGTACTGCCCTTATCTTCGGCACAGGAGAGAGTTCTCCGCAACAATGCTGTTTTCTTGTACTACGGAAGTAAGTTCCGTGGAACGTGGATATAACGGTTCTCCAGGCTTGCGCCTTTTTTCCTACGTTATTTTCCTCCACCTATCTCTGGTCGGTGCCACTAAGCTCAAGCAGCTTTTCGCTATCAAAGTTTATCGCGTGTTTATCACCACCGACATTCCTGTGAAGAGAATGGTTGAATAGCTGGAGGGACGGAGGAGAGCGCAGGGAAATATGTTTGTGAGACAAGCCTGAAAGAACGAGGGAGATGTGGATGAATTCAATCCATTGGACTGCTTTTTATAGCCTCACTGTAGTAGTTTATGTTAAGAAGTACGCGTTACTTTTAATTCAGTGTGCCTACACCGTATTAAATCTAAGAATGTCTATGTACGTAGGCATTATTTTGTACCAGGTATTTGTTCTGTACCGTGAAACGGGTTTGATGTGTGACCATATAAGAAAGTGTTAAACTGAGGAGATGTATGAGAAAATGAAACTAGTATGTGACCCTTAGCTGATCTTAGTGGCCGCGTGGTCTAAGGGCGTGGGTCTGCGGCCGCTCGCTTGCTGGGATTGCGGGTTCGAATCTCGCCGGGGGCATAGATGTCTCTTGTGAGTTTTGTGTATTGTCAGGTACAGGTCTCTATCTCGGGCTGCTTACTCATCCAGAGGAGTCCTACCGATTGTGGTGTGTCTGATTGTGATAGTCAAGCCTCGATAATGACGAGGCCGTGGCCCACTTGGGGCTGTCGTTTCAGGACAAAACTATGTGAACTTTCAGTGAAGAAGGGACTGTCTTCTGTCGGAATTCATTAACAGAGAAAAAAATAATTTTCCCACTAAACATTATTTTATAATCTTAGTAATTAACAAACTTAATGCACAAATTCTTGTTTTATAATAAGTTTATTATGTGCCTCTACATGTTTCAAGCACTATGTACTCATCATCATAAAATTTTGACCTCCTGACGATGAGCACACAGTGCTCGAAACATGTAGAGGCACATAATAAACGTATTATAAAACAAGAATTTGTGCATTAAGTTTGTTAATTACTAAGATTATGCTGAGATGCACGGTCAGCAAAACACTCAAAATTATTTTATACAATTAATTTAACGACTTTATCAATGAATGTGATCTACAGAGCCGACTTAAATTATTCAATACCCAGACCGCAGCTTACTTACAAAATTACAATTAATTCGTTCCATATTCTCTTATTAAATATGTAACTTTTTTTCGCCAGAAGGTTTATGGAACTATGGATTATGAACCCCTATCCTGTAGGTCTGTATAGCAATTCTTTAAGATTTTTATCATATATTCTTGGCGCATTACATTTTGAAACCGATAAATAGTCTCATATATTGCATGCTTCTTTAGTTATTACACTTTCAAGTACACCGTGAGGAATGTAGAGTGTATTGAACGTCATATGAGGTAGTCGCAATCAAGGACGTGTCCCGGAATCTGCTGAAAGTCTCGAACGAAATCACAACATTGTTTGGTTAACCCTCTACTTGCTAACGTGGGGAATATGGTGAGTTCCTATGCTAAAAAAAGGGATTTAACTCGGCGTTTAAAGGGTTAATCGATTTACTTACCGCGATGCGAAGCGATATAATCTGAATGTCACCGAAACTCCTTATCGATGATTAATGATGGATACTATTTTATTTTACTTGCATAAGTACGGTTGTAATTACCACGTCAGATTTGGTGTCAACACATTGTGCTTGGAATATCCTAATGTGCCTCCCAAAAGTTATTATATTTAGTGTAGTAACTTGTCATTCCATTTCGTTCGAGTTAATCTTGTGGCTCCCAGTCCCGCTGTTTCCTTGCTTTGTTGCCGGATATTCTTCGTAACCTGCTGAAAAGCCTATATCGTCGTGATCGTATTCATTCATTTCGTCATTTTTTACAAACCGAAATTCATTTCGGTTCGCTCATTGAATGCAGTGTTGTAAGACATATTTTATGTGGATTAGTGTCATTTATTGTGGCTTAGAGTTCGAAATTTGCGGTTACCGTGACAATGAATATGTATAGTAATGTCTTCTGGGATGTGACTCCACTCAGGTTACTCCGAAGGTGCAAGCTTTCGGGTTTCTCCGAAACGTAATTGTATGTCATCACGTCTAAGACGGTCGGCCACATAAGCTTACATAGAGTGCAGTTTCGTAAATAAAGGATCCATAGTTCTTGTGCCTACGTCAGCTGAATTCGTCGCCAGACGATATTGACTGTTCAAAATCGGCGAAAGAAAATATTGGCGAACGCAGTTAAAGGTGATCGCGAGGTGGACACGGCTGAGACGTGAGGGCACAGAACACGGACGTGTAGCAACAGGGGATAGGAAAACACGTTCCACTATATAAAGCGCCCTATACACTCTCAGTAAAACTGCGTGACATCATACCTGACGGAAAAACTGAGTAAACTGCGCAGTTTTGACAGGAAATAGCGCAGACCTCAGAACTCGTCTTTCACACAGAGAACTGCGCAGTTCGCTCAGGGCATCCCACAGTTTCCTCAGTTTACCTGCCGACACCACGATGGAATCATCTCAGTGCACTCAATTCTAGCAATTCATTCAGCAGATGATCATCGCATGATACTATCTTTTTCAAAAACCACTTCTTACTCCACATTTTACGCTTTCTTTTCTTCTTTTCGGATAACATTATGGCCGATGTGGCTAGCAAACAGCAAAGGACAACCTTGTTTTTATCCACCATAGTCACACGCACAAGAAGACACACAGAACTGACAAAAACTGACAAACCTGATGGGAAACTTGTGCTGTGCCATAGAACATTCAGTTCAGTTTTTCGTGCAGTTTTTTACACAGTTAAACTGCACAGTTTAACTTAGAATGTATGGGGCCCTTCACAAATGCCTCAGTTTTGGCGGGCAGTTTATGGTACTGTAGACGTTTAGCAGTACGATTGAATCTAACTGTTGCTATTGGAGTTGAAAATGAAGTACACACACACACACACACACATGCGCACACACACATTTTAAGTGTATTATCTGACAGACCATCTAAACGAAATTGTTTCCACTGGTTGTCACTCTCCTTACAAGCTGTTCTTTTTGTATTAATTACTGTGTGGTTTAATAAACATCGCAATGCGTGAATTGCATAATTTTTATGACCATTTTTTAAATTTTATGCTGGTTTTGCATTCATATTTAGCGCGTTCGTAGCGAAGAGTTGCAAAATTGTATCCATTAGCTTAACTGTGTCTTTCCTCCGTTCACCTCTCAGTCCGCAGGTTTGTTACGGTCTTGTGTATAAAAATCACACACTTCCCAACTTCTGACATCATTAATCCCTGACTTGGCAATTCTGGCTGTCACATAGTTCGTCTGTGCCGAAGCACGCTGTGGTCAACGCAGTGCGCAGGAACATTTTCTAACCCTTCTCACTCGTGCAACCGTATTTTTCTTCAACTATAGAGTGAACCACAAGTCCCTGTGCACCTATCATAAGTGTTATGCAGTTTAGACTCGAAGACGCAGTGGATGTACAGCTTTTATGACAATAAGTGTTGAAAGTGACACCCACGGGCATCTGACAGACGTCACGTTTGTCACATAAAGTTTTTGTATGTACGGGACGTAACCACTGCCAGCACAGTGCAACGCTTTTCTTGCGCGGGTGCAGAGGGGCTTCTGGCTTACTGTGTACACGTTCTTGTTCTATGGGAACAAAGTGGTCAGGAGAATATTTCTGGTCATGTTTAGCTTTCTTTTTTTATTTGTACAATATTGCCTCTTGCCAAAATTCTTATAATTATTGATGTTTAAATTAGTGGGAAACGAACTATTTTTAAAGAAAGGCAGAATGGAAATAAGAAATTCACTTTAAATGCCCCTTTTTACCTACGTTTAATTTGTCTGTGATTGAATTGTGGCTGTTGGGTTTGTGGGAAATGGGTCAGGGGTGATAAAAGCTTGAAGTGGACGTTGTCCAGAATATTGGTTGTAATTACTGCAGGTAGTACATTTTCGTGGTAAACATGTAATAATAAAATTGATTTTATGAAGTATGTAACACATTCTTCACTAATTGATTGCAAGCGTGTAAAATCTTTTGAGATTTGTGAAAATAGCGATAAACCTTTCAGTTACATAAGTGCACGGATTTCTTGACCGACCACTGACGTGGACTACATAGATATTTCGCACTGTGGAATGGTGTGTTAATGTAACTGGATAGGTAGGTGGGTAGTTAGTAGGTAACGTATGGAGTGGCGAAATTCCTAGGTTATTTATTGCAATTCATCCTTCATTTGCTGAAACTTCATTTCGTAAGTTGTAATGTAGAAATTTAAACAGAAGTGTTTATTTAACAGTAAAATAAAATGGTAGCTCTTGCTTTGTCCCTGCTATTACTCTTGTTGAGATTGCTCTCTGGAGACGGAATTCACTTCCTTCTCATCTTCGGTCTTTTTCCCATTTATTCTTAAGATTTCACACTTCGCCACAACTCCTATTCCTAAAGTGTTTCCTGTAATGGTATTTCGCAATTGGTAATCAATCCGACATTTCAACGCCTTTCATTGATTTCTAATACAATATACAAAAACATGAAACACAGTGTAATTCTAATTCTTTCTATTACAGCTTCTTTCAAAGAGTGATTTTGAGCTTGTGGAACGAGGCAAAGAAAAAGAACGTCTTAGCGTGTTTTGATTACGGACAGAAAAGAAGTTGCCCGGAATATGAAAGGTAGGTGTGAACAGATTGAATAAAGAGATATCTGACAGTAATCCGTCTTCGAATTTGAGCGTACATTGGGGAAGATTTTATGAAAGTGTGGAGGTTCCACAAGCACTTTTTTTTTGCAAACAAGCTATAATTTTATATGTAAAAGAATTATCCTTATTTAAATATTATCACATAATAGTACGGAGATTCTGCAGTAAGAGGCTTGCAAGCAATAATTTGAAACTAATTTTATACATACAAATTGTAACCGAGGTAGGATTGAATATTAGGAATAGTATCTTTTCCTCTAGAATCAACAAACAAGACGTTCGCATTTGTCTGGGAATCGCATCATGGTGGGATCGAGATTTTTCGTGCCCTTCACACCGGCCCCAAGGCTCACTCAGCCTCCTGTACTTTATCAGGTTTCCTTCCGGGGGTTAAGCGGCTGGAGTTTGTTGCTAAGGACCCTCCTCCTTATAATTCTGGGTTGCGAACTGGTCGGATCTATATTTTCGTCTCCCATCTGTGCCTGCATTGGCATGTCTTTGGATGACTTCTAGCTCTAACTTTACACGTTCTTTTGAAAGTTTCATATCGAATGAACTGTTGATGCTAAGCACCATTTCCTCTTATCTCCAAGTCTATTAATAGGCCTGCATCTTATAATACAATCATTTTAGAAAATTCTATGAGAGAATCTTAATCTAACTCCACGTAAAAGTACAGTTTGTATGTCACAGGGAACAGATCCATTTTAAAGACCAATCGGCTAGTGCTGTGTAGGGAAAGAGTAGCTGTTTTCTGTAGGAATCTATGTTACGCCGTGTGTAATATACTGAGCATGTAGTGTGAATTTAATGGTACATGTACTAACAACTAGGATTTAGAGGGTTAATACACCTTCATATACGGCCTGTTTTTAAGAAATTGAGCCTTTAAGGGACCATTGTTAAGGATACGACCTTTAGAAACTGTGCATTTTGCCTGCACTTACAATGAACAGGTTTGTCACCGTAAATATCTAACATTTCATAAATTATAATTCACCTGTTGATAGTTTTGAGAATTAAGGCCTTTATTCTGTCTGAGATAGGAACTGAACTTTAATGTGTAATGTAGATCAACGCGAGCGGTTATGCTTTTAATGAGATTCATTGCTTGGATTTTAAATTCCAATTCATAAACCAGAAGTGATAGGAGGAAGTGACTGACATTGGAGGACAGGCAAGTTCTTCTACCGGATGTGTAGTAAAATTCACTTACGATCGTTATCGATTGATAATGAATAATGAGAACATTTCTGAATTTCTGTAGCAACTTGTTTTGTACGCTAGAAGCAACACAAATATTGACTGTAAGTTCGACACCTCGCTGTGTTCGTTGGCATGGAAAGATCCCAATCTGGACAGCAACATTGTCCAAAACTGGCGCTGGAAGGTAACGCACTGTTGGGCGCATTCGAAAAACTGCGAAAAGCTACCATTAGCCTCGTCATGTCTGTCTGTCTGTCTGTCTGTCTCTCTTTGGCTGACTGGCTGTCTTTCCGTCAGCATGTAACAACCAAATTCCCGGTGGATAGAGTTTCAAGAAAACTGGTATCTGAGTAATTTTCGAAAGTTGTCTAGAAAATCTGATTGTCATTCAAATCTGACACGAATAACGGGTACGTTACATGAAGACCTTTATCAGATTATAATATCTCGCCGAATTTTTCTTGGAATGTGTTATGTTTCAAAAGTTGTAGAGAAAATAAGAACACACATTTTATGTTCAGTAATTTTTTTTTCCCCGAGAATCGTGCCATGTATGAGATAACGTGACAAAATGCTGTAGATTCGTACACGCCCACGACAATACAACACAGCGCATGCCAATTGCAAGTTGGATAACTAAGGATGCAAACAGACACTCACCCTCTATAATACTTACAGCTTTTTTCCCGGCAACATTGGTTACGTAAACGTGCCTAATGTTACCTTATACGCACGTTGCCAATCTTGTTTATTACTTGCGTAAAAAGTTCTGCATTGGCCAGCAGCTTCAGTTGATGACGCGGAAAGGGTTCACTGTCTAGAAGGTCAACTTTAGTAGATGGCGTGGAGATCTCTCATTGTCTGAAATGGTAACTGTGGTAAATGGCATGGAGAGATCTTGCTGTCTGGAAGGTCAACTTTAGTAGATGGCGCGGAAATCTCTCTCTGGAGAGGCAACTTCACTCGATGGCGTTGAAAAATTTGACACTTCAATGCGGCCATCGTCGTTGGCGCTGAAGGATGTCTCTGTTGAGAGAGGCAGCTTCAGTAGATGCTGCTGAGAGATCTCACTCACCTCAGACTACGATCATCTAATTTTTGGCTTAGGTAGAATGTACAGACCGGTGTGGCAAATTCTGTCAGTGCTATAGAATGAATAAATTACATTTCTAGACGACTAATGGAGTAGGTTCAGAACAGTTTACTTTGTAGCACCATCGCGTATATAAATTAATACAACATTGACTTTTAAACCGACAAAAATAACGGGCGTTTGCTGATAAAATACAAAAAGACGGTGTAGAACTCTGATGTGGCAACGACGATGTAGATGATGATGATGATGATGATAATAATGATAATAATAATAATAATGGCGCAATCAATATATAAATGTCATTTTAAAAGAAAATTTGTTTTTATCGTTTGATGTGGAATATATGTTACAAGCATATGGTATTTCCTGCGGGAAAGAATACGAGAGATTCTGATTACATAACCGGAAGATTTTAGAAAACAGGTCATATAGATTTAATGAGAAGGTTGTAAAATTATTAGGCGTACTCGCAAAAAAAAAGGCGAAAAGCGACTGTTAGCTTGGTCATGTCTGTCCTTTTGTCTATCCGCATGTATCACCACTGCTCTCACTGGACGAATTTTCGTGAAATTCGATATTGGGGAGTTTTATACGAATATCTCTAGAGAAATTCCAAATTTCATTAAAATCGAACAATATTATTGGGAAGTTTATATAAAGACCTAAGTTCGTTTTATTGTTTTCTATAGTTAGGGGAAATAAAATAATCAGTGACAGTGAGGATCTTTATACGCGTTCGCATAAGTCTTGTAAAGCGCTAATTAGCTTCTTCTCTGCCCATCCGTGTACGTCCGTATTTTAAGTACAGTTCCCGCTGGACGGATTTTCGTAGAATTTTATATTGCGGACTTATACGAAAATACAGGGTTATTCAAAATGATTGTCGGGGTTTTAACAACTTGTCATACACAATACACTTGAGATAGGAGTATGTGTTTTTTTAAATTTAATAGAACAACACTCCAAGTTTATGTTACATACCTTAGGGGTGCTCTATATATGCACCCTTTGTGATTCTACAAACATCAACATGATAACATAATTCGTTCCAAACTGTTTGTAGCATGTCAGCGGTGACGGTTTCAGTGGCGGTTCTGATTCGTACCTCAGTTCTGGGATACTTGCGTGAAGAAGCGGAAGAGTTGTTTGTGTCGCGACGAGGAAGAAAATACGCTGTAAGTCTGTTGCAATCGCTGTGAGCAACTTACAGTTGAAGTATGGAACGGGACTATAGGCGATATACCTAATCGTATTGGTGGTACTTGAAGCGAAGATCCACTTAAGCGTCTGTACGTGATGTTGAATTGTAAAAGGATTTTTTAAAATTTTTATCATAAGGAATGATCTTTTTGATCAATGTTAATGTCGTTTTAATTTGTTTGTTAGAGTCTGTATTATACTTTTCACACAGTAGGAGCGAGCGCCTGGTAGGTGTTGGAAGTAGCAGATTGTTTCAGACTGGTGTGCCTTCAAACACCAAGCATCCTGCTCTTCTTCCGGCGAGAGAAGAATGGAGAAGGAATGAGCCCGCAGCAGATGAAAGAGACGCAAGCATGCTGAAGAAGATTGAAAACAAAAGAACATGTATATGCGTACAGAAAAAAAAAATCTGCTCCGGGACCATGCTTGGGGGCGGGGGGCTGCAGCGCGCTACGTTTGACATCACAGTACGGCTGCAAACTGATTGGACAAGAGAGGTTAAAATTTCGCTGGCGCATGCGTCCTTAATTATTGATCTGCCTGGTTGTGATCCAGGGGCCTGAAGGCCTAATGCAAGCCGGTGGTGATGTGACGGCGGTGGCTCTACAGAACTAAACGGGGGTGTGCAGAGGGAGGGAATGTAGAGAGCGGGCCTGCCTCCTCGTTGCCTACTGGGCTTTGGTGCGGGAAAGAGCTTACTGGTGGACTGGTCCAGGCAAGATGCTGCGCTCTGCGTTGTGGGAGCTCTGAGAGAGACTTGGCTGTACACCGTGATTGTGGTGGTGTAGGAAGACGGGCAGGACCTGCTTGAAGAAGAAGGAAGAACACTTGTCAGAAGACCAGCAGCAGATAGATCCGGAAGTCGGCAGGTGGAAGCACAGTTTCACACCAATGTATTCCAACGGCAGCAGGTGAAAAAACGCACCATGGACTCTCCAACAGCCGAGGGCTGCCCCACGGACCAAGGGCCTCTCCTTCCAGCAGTGTCGCGGTGGCTGCTCTTCGTCTGCATATGCATTTGTCTTCCACGCGGTAAGTCTGATTGTGTTTCGGGCACAATAAGGGAAGGAAGACACTTGGAGATTTCAATTCCGTTACAGATATGAAGGATATCTGAGACAAGAAACTGAGATTCCATTGGATGAATATTCGTATATTACAATCCATATTTTCATATTATTTCTCAGGTTAAGACGTATGCGTAGATATTGATGTGAGCTTGTGTTCAAGCGATGACATCTGCTGTCACTTTATTCACCGAGTATCGTTATGTCATACGGTCTAAAGCGAGAAAAATAAGGAAAATCATTTCATGCGAATGTTGCAGGAAATACAAGTTTTTTTTTTTTTTTTTGCTTCAAG
>Ga0123357_10003636_pt1 | contig 17771 bp, 5 predicted proteins | sample TergutEmb28metaG_FD_89873 | JGI IMG/M metagenome (GOLD analysis project Ga0123357, IMG submission 89873) | Embiratermes neotenicus P4 segment gut microbial communities from Petit-Saut dam, French Guiana - Emb289 P4 | ecosystem: Host-associated > Arthropoda: Insects > Digestive system > Gut ... | reverse complement strand
TATTTCATCCATAAACCCACCTGATTGATACCCATGCAGTTTCATGTGGGAATTATATGGTAAAAGTTGCTGGGAAAATTCAATTGCATTCTGTGTAACCTTTTCTTTTTAATAGTGTCGAATCAAATGTCACCAAGTCTCTCATAAAATGCAGATCTTTTTTTATTAAGGTGTATATCTGTCAAATATAAACTGCATTACAATCTCTAAGTCTTATTTGAAATGTGCTCTAGAGGCTCAACATGCCATTTCATGACCTATGGGGGAAATAATTCGTACTTATGCAATGGAATATTGTTACATTTGTCAGTAACACTCTTGTAATTTATGACCGTTTCTGTTTTTTTTAATATAAGTTGTGCCACCAGTGAAGTTGAATCTGCTATAAACAGAAAGATAAGATAGACACTAAACACTATAACTATAAACATGTACAGGAAATATGTTTCCATCAGGAGTACACTAATTTATGAACAAATTAGTTATAACATCTTTCAATAAGTTCTTTCCTTAATCGATTGATCTAGCAAAGCATCCACTAATGTAAAATTATTAAAATGGCTAAAATATGTGTTCCACTATTTCAGTTAAAAAATTAAAATAAAATCTAAGCTAAATTAAATATTAATCTTAAACAGTAATGAACTTTCAGGTTTCATGATAATGTGGGGAATTTCTTAGTGATGTTAGGCTTCTCAAGCCTCGTGGAGTTTGCTAGTTAGAATTAATTGTAACCCTGCCTCAATTATATGCATTAATTTGCAAAAGGCTAACTCGACTTTATTGTTTATCAATAGCCTGCCTGTTTACAAGGCTTGACTGATTGGGGCATAGTGGTGTAGTACTCTAATATACCGGGTGTATCTGATATGCTTAGATAAACTTTAGGAGTGAGTTCCTCACACCAAAGCAAGGAAAGAGTTCATATATATCAATGTTTGTCCATAACACTTAATTTTTGAGGTACACTAAGAGCCCAGGTGCCTTCAGCTCCAATTGAAAATAAACAGACACGTTACAAACGAAATTTTGTGCCTGTCAAACTATTTGCAACCTCCCGAGAACTTTTAAAATGGTGTAACAGTCCACGATCAGACGTGTCCAGAGAATATTTTGAGCACTGTGAATCGTGACTCGACAAACAATAATATCCAACAGTTATTAAATTGGAAACAAGGATTATAAACTTATTATATCAGTCATAAGTAAAATATTACATAGTTATGGGATTTATGGTTGATGGTAATCTTTCAATTAAACTCAAAAACCACTCTTTGAAGTAATCCATCTGTACCTTCAAAAACCACTCATTTATAGATATATATGTGTGTGCATGAATTTTCTGCTTTGTTTTGACGTGAAAAACACAACGTTGAAGTTTGTCTGAACATGTTAGATACACTGTGCATATAAAACGGGATCTTTCCTTTCACTTTCCTGTCTTATGCCAAGGCCCAAATAATGAACACTGAAAACTATTAGCAAATTTACTGCCTATTTTTACCAGTAGTTACGGCAACTGTTAGAGCCATTAGCAAGCATTGCTGTAAAATACTGTATGAGTTTCAAAACCTCATTCCGATTTAGTTTCAGTTAAACCGTTAAACTTTATTTATTTCAACGCTACTCTCTTTTTAAACCCGTGGTTATTAGGCCTACATATTGTGACAAGGAAAGCGAACATGTCCCAGGGGAAGAATGGATACTCTGCTTGTGTACGTGAATATAGTTTCACCTAAATTTCATATTTTGTATAACCCCCAAGTCTTTCACAACCGTTTCATTTTCCAAGAATCTGTGAATAAGTATATGTGGTAGCAATTAGAATATAATCACAAAGTTATGCACCGGGACTCCTTTTTGCTTGAAACGGGCAGTGTACATTACAAACTGTGCGTGCTTCCAGCACATTGTTGCTGCTCGGATGCAGTTTTAAGGATCATGTTTCAAGGAATAATTTCGTGGTAACAAATATCCCTATATTTTGTAGACAGAGAACTTTTGGTTTAGAACGGAAGTCATGTTGCAGAAGGTGAGAGATTATTGTAACGAAGGTACAAACACATGTGAATTTCTCTCGTACTGACAACATAGGATATTATGACCACAATAGTTGGTATACTTTGTTAGAGATAAGTCAGAGAAATATTTGTACAGCAAAATCGTATACTATATGAGCGACGTACAAATCCATTTTTATTATATAAAATACAATCGATTGCTTAGTATATTATTTACAATGAAATTAATTGGAATAATATACTGGTAACGGGAAGTCCATGAATTTTCGTGGGATTAATTTTACAGATTTCAGACCCGAATATTTCGATGTAGAAAATAATGAAGCAGGAAAGTTTCACACGCGATTCCTCACATCATAACAGATATTTCTGATATTCGTTATTTTGTACAGGAGAGAGGCAAACATCATGGGACAACATATAGGAAGCTATTTTAGCATTACTTAGCCCAAGAGCAATCTTGTGCGTTAATATTGTGTAGCTTCCGTTTCAAACTGAGATAATATCTTTATTCTTTATCAATTTTAACTCTAAGCTGATATTATATCTTTAGACTTTACCAAATTTAGCTTCAAGCTGGGATACTGTCTTTTGCCCTTACCAACCTTAGCTTCAAGCTGAGATAATGTATTTAGCCTTTATCAACCTTAGATTCAAGCTGAGATAATATCGTTAGCCATTATCAACTTCAGTTTCAAGCTGAGATAATGTTTTCAGACTTTAACAAATTTAGCTTCAAGCTGAGATGATGTTTTTGGTTTTTATTAACTTCAGTTTCAAGCTCAGATAAGGTCTTTAGCCTTTACAGACTTTAGCTTCAAGCTGAAATGATGGAATTCATCTCGAAGTTATGATCGTGTCTTTGGACTTTACCAGCCTTAACCGTGATGGGAAATATGGTGCTATCAGACACTAAATTATGTAGACGGAGAATTGTCATCCCTTGATGTTTCTTAGCCAGATGCGGTAAAGTGATCAGCCAGTGGAAAAGACTGACAGATGATGACCCGGAAGCAGTGTTCAAATTGTAAAATTCAATTGTAGAAAAAATTCCCTTTCATTATTATCACTCACATAACTTCGTATGGACTATCACGATACTGTAAATCGTACATAGCAGATATACTATGCAGTTAATTAATTTCTTACATGTCGCTTTATATCAGAAAGTTTTCTGTTACTTCTGTACAGGTACAGACTCAGCCATAAGTCGTGCACATAACAATTTCATTGTTATCTGAGAATGACAACTCTAAGTGTTATTTCGTTTGATTATTTTAAATGTTGTACAGGGTGTCTCTTCTTAATTTCTGATACAACACAATCTTTCCTTGAATGGCTCAAATAAACACACCTTAAATAACCACAAAACAAGTAAGCAATTCCGGGCAGAGCTCCTAAACATGTTTTCCGAAAGCCCAGACTGTAATAGTAGAAAATTAATATAAATTACAGTTGTTGTCATTATTATTATTATTATTATTCACCTACTGAAAATAATGAAAGGATTGAAAGTTTAAGGATAATGCAATGTCTTCCGAAGTCCATTAGAAAACGTAGAATCAAGGGGCACCACAGTGACCAGTGGCAGGCAAGATCATTCCCTCATATCATTCCAAAGTTGAAAGGGAACTCACGCACGCACACACCCATATACACATAGATAGCCTGTTGACCTCATAAGCTTATTCTTATTTGTAACCATTTCAAGATCATGTTTAACCTTACTTTGATTCAAATATTCAGCTCTCGCCGCACAATAAACACACAGAGTCTGGGTTATAAAAACCAGGTAATGTTGTGTACGGAAATGATTCCTCTTTGTTCTGAGATCCTTTCAGAATACGTAAATACGCAACGTGGGTAGAATGTAGAATTTTTTAATGTTAGGCCTGATGACACGCGTAGTAGCCTAGAGACTTCAAATCTTTACAGAAAGACAATTGGCTGCGGGACGGTGTTTGCTCTCGGGTTATCTCGGTGGCCATTGTACATAAGTTCGTCCGATTCATTTCCTGTGAAGCGTTTTGTTAGGAAGAACAGATAAATTACATACAAACTAGAATAAACTATGAAATCACACATTTTTGGTTAAACGTAGGCGTTGAACAGTTGACCTACTACGTACGATGGCCAACAGAAAGTGTCTTCGAATGGGGCATCCAGCTGTGATTCTTACAGCAATGTTGTTGTTACGTTTATTAAAATGTATCTAACAGAAAATATGTCAACTGAACTGTCATACGAGAATGCACGAAGGATGATAAACTGTGTGCGGATATTTGATATGAATAATTCTTTATTTTTCGTCGTCAGCTATAGGATATAATTCACACGACCACTTACGAGTGACAAAACATTACACGCTCTTCCTAGCAGCTCATTACGCAAGTGGTGTTACATCTGTTCTTACTATTATATTTATATAGCAAAGTGGAATGATATATTTCTGCCATCCATCGCTAAACCTGAAAAATGTTGACTTCCGAAACTTTAAATCAAATTTATTTTATCAATTTTCACTTCAGTGTAGATGTACATTTTAAAATTATTTTATCAACCGCAAAGAAGTTTCGACATGTTACATTCCGGTTTCAGCATTGCAGCTATTCCTGCTGAAATATTAACAACCAACTCCAAAATGATTCCTCCAAAGAAGTATAAAATACACTAAATATTTTTGGTTTACACTTTTCTTATGAAAATTGATTGAAATGTTAGGTATAAATCCGAATATAGTCTTCCCGAAATATAAGGAAAATTCCGCCTTCCCGTTGAGGCATTCAGAGAAAGAATTTAAAAAATCAGAAATTGTAACAAAAACATTACTAATCTATCAGAGAGGAAGATAAAATTTAAAGTGATACGTGAAACTGATTTTATTTACCGTGTGAATGTAACTCAGTACATTATTCTAACAGAGACTCTTCACTGAACACGTGACATTAGGCTTCAGAATTATCAGTTGCATCTTCAGATTACCGTCTTCCGCTTCACTGTCATCTAAGTGAGACGGAACAGTGCCCTCACATGTCTTATTGGTCGCTATTAAGTAGGGAATGACGGGTCCCTGACGTGCTACTGCGAAACGCTGTAAGGACTCGCATTTAAGGCGATCGCTAATTTTCTGTGCAGCTATTTCCGAAAGGAACTTCAACTTATATTCCGGCTTACACAGTATTTTAGATCGGGATGTATTGTTACCAGTTTGAATTTTAAGGTGGAAAACAAGTAAATAATGCAAAATAATGCAGATTTCTTTTTAGGGGGTTAGAAGACAAAATTATTTTTCAACAGGGAATTGTGATTTTTTGTTTCTGGCGAGTAGAAATGCCAGTTTCGGGCAGTTGTTCGAACATAGGAGACCCTTTCTGCCACCATAAACATTCCCTGATGATGAATGCCGAGCAAGTCTCCGAAGCGCCGAATTTCTTTTCCAACCCGAAGCGATTGGTAGTCCGAAGTGACATCATCACTTAAAGTTGCCGTATAAGATCAGACAGCAAACTACCATTAACTTTTTCAGAACCACACGCCTTGGGCTGGTGATATTTGCTCTGATGATATGGCATGCGATTTAGAGAATTTGGGTAATGTGAAATTTTGTCGAGTTTCCCGTTCTGACATGCTGAATGTCCAGCTCATCTTGCAGCGGAATCATCAACGAGATTCAAACCTTTGCTGTAACTCAAAGCGAGGAAATTGAATTAGTTTCGAGCACATAATTACTTGAAAGGTGACAGGCAATGCTATTTATCTGCTATAATGTCAAATGTGTTCGTGAAGTACTATCCACTGCAATATGATGAATAATAAAGGGGGTCATATATGAATGTAGATGGGAGAGGGTACACTGTTCGCGAAAGGGACTGGGTCTCACAACATGTCCAAACGCCCAGCAAAAGCATAAGAACTTCAACGAAACTTGTTAGAACTATTTCCTTTGTAAATTTAAATAATTTGTCGTGGATTGAAAGAATGGCAGGAAAAGGAAATATTGTTTATATCATAAATTTCAGAATCATAACTAAAAACTTCCACAGCACTTCCAGGAAAGTCACCATTCCATCGGATCTACAGAAGAGGCCATGGAAGTAGCCCAGGTTGTGGGGACAGGAAATTTTATGAATGTATTAGAGAAATCTCATATTTACAAAGAAACTTAAACGAACAGTCAATTAAATGATAAAGCTAAGTTAGGATACAATAAAATCTTCGCAACTGTAATTCATCAAAACTGCCCTAGATAGCGTTCATATCGTTCCATAGGTGCTCCCTATTCACTCATATCCAGCAGTGGACATAATACATAACCTATATACACTTCAGTGGCACACACGCAACTTGTTACGTTATATATGCAGTAATTGTGGGTATTTTTAAAACGGGTTCTTTCGTAAATGTTTGATGTGATTATTTAAACAATAATAATCTCACCTTTAAAATGAAACAAAACAGAATGCGGTTAACCCATTTCCACTACACATCACATTAGTTCTAAATTGAGCCGAATAATTAACACATAGCTAAAATCCAGGCTAATTCTCAGATAAGTTATTTTCCGATAATATAAATTCCTTGCCTTTTGCAGACGGACGTACAGATCCCTGAATACGTCAAAACGAGCCACAGAATTCATTAAACTCCACTGTCAGTACGGGGTGTTGCACAACAATGAGTGTTGTGTGGGTACGTCTAACGCAACTCTACAAGTGTAAAATCCGTGCCATGCATTATAAAGAAATACTCAATGTATTAACAACAAGGACTGTGACAAACTTCGCCAGTTGCGTGAACCACGTCCACTACACGCCCCATGAGCAGAAACATACTAGATAATGAAATCTCTTTTATGTAAAAATTTAAGAACAATAATATTTTTAATGATTAACCAATTTTAACCACTATTATATATATTTTATTATTCTTTTACAAGGAATAATAGTCAAAATTTATGTATTTTTATATAAAATGTAATAACAACCAACAATTGCATTCTAATCTTATGATGTATTTTTATTTATTTATAATATATTAACCAACATGTTTCGGCTAATGATCCTGACATCTTAAGGGTGATGGTACAAGCATACAGTGGCAGTTAAATGTGTCAGAATAACTCCATAATATTAAAAACCATAACATTTCGGTTAAAATCTTTACTCTTGTAAAATAATGTAAAACATTTTAGGATAGGAATGGATAATTATAAAATAGTGGATGTTGGAATTGTTTAGTGTGTGAGGAGAGTGACATATACAGAAGCTGTATGGTGAGTTCTAATCCTGCAATATCCTGTAATACATTATTGAATATTCTGAAATATTTAACTACACTGGAATTCTTGTTTCAAAGAAATCACCCTGAAGATAGCCGGATTACTGGCAGAAACATGTTGGTGAAGATATTATATATAAAAGTATTTCACAAAATTGTTGTTACTTGTTAATACAACTGATGTATTTGATTATGTATTTTAATTTATTAATTGTGAAGGTGGTGCCTCCAACTCGGTATAGTGTTCCATGCATGTTGTTTTGAAATCTATCTGATGAAGGCAAAAACGGCCGAAATGTATAGTCAATGACAACAGGATACACAAAGTTCTAAGAGCTGTGGTCGCTCTGAAAGTAAATACGGACAACGAATAATTTTGTGATACAGTTGTTTTTGTTTAATTTAAATCCCTTGCAGCTAACATTACATTTGAAAGCTTAGTTTTTAGTATTTTCATACACAAGACGTTAATCGAACTTAACTTACACACGTGTAAATAAATCGAACTTAACTTACACACGTGTAAATAAATCATGTATAAACCGTACGTTAGCTGAGGGCAGGAGACGATAAAGAATGCAACTGACCGTCTCTAATAAAAAGTGCAAATTCCTTCCTGTTTTTAATTCCGAAGGATTAAAAAGTGCCTATATTTAATGTAACTCCGTGAAACTGGAATCTTTACCTTTGAAATAGTTATTCCGTAGTTATCAATTAATTTTTAATTTCTTAAGAGCCAAAATGAATGAGCATAAGAAAATCAGTATGGAACTTTTCAATAAATACTTCCTCTTAATTTTGACAAAAGCGGCTTCTATTAACGCTCTGTAAGTGGGCAAGTGTGAATGTATGTGCGTGTGAAATTAAACATAAGCTTTTTAACAGAATAAATTCTCACAGAATGTTGACGAAATCGGTTTGAGAATGTTTACTTATGTAGACTTGGCATTACATAAGAATGTTTGCTCGCAGCCGGTACGGTGACGTGGCGTGGAATTGCTTGTCTTATGAGGCTGGCGGTACCACACGGTACACGCTACAGAAATGCCACAGTCACAGCTGAATTCAATTTTCGTTTTTCTAAAAACTATTGGGAAGGATGTTGTACCGACCCCTATCTGCTCATACCGTGTCATATATCTTGTAATGTTTTTCGAAGCATTAGTCACTCTGACGGCACTGATATAGGCATCGGAGGATCGCAAGGCCATCCGCGGTGTATCTCCAGCTAAAGTCACATTTGGCTTTTCCACTGTGCTCTTAGTTAGTAAAGGAGAAAGAACAGCCATATAAGAATGAGAAGCTTCAACCAGTATCACTTAAGTTGTTAATGTGTACAAGAGGAATAGTTTAGTACACAGAAACGAATAATTTTATTTTATGTCTATTGGACCGTGCATCATCTTGATAGTTGAGTAAAGAGAGACCAAATTGATGTCACTTGCTTTATTATTTCTTTACTTAATGCCCAACATGTTTCGGATGTTAATACATCCATCCTCAGGAGCTTGCGACTTATGTGTTGAGTTATTTCGTGGGTTACATTGATCTGGTTCGATGTGTGTTGGTATCCGTATGCAGACTTCAGCCTGCATACGGATACCACACCACCACAGCCATACCACAACGTAATTCCAACACACATCGAACCAGATCAATGTAACCCACGAAATAACTCAACACATAAATCACAAGCTCCTGAGGATGGATGTATTCACATCCGAAACATGTTGAGCATTAAGTAAAGAAATAATAAAGCAAGTGACATCAATTTGGTCTCTCTTTACTCAATTTTATTTTAGTTTTAACGAACCGTAAAATGTATTTACATATAGCATATTGAATATCGCGTACTAACTACCCTCATTACAGCACTTCGAGAACGGCAAGCCCATGTAAAAGAACGCAAGAGCATTATACGGTCCTTTTATATTTCTTTGTAAAGTGTGCTTAAAAACATTTCGCTCCAGTGAAAGTTTAGTTTATTCGATTCGTGACGCCTGGAAACCTGCGTGTAGATCTGCGTGTAAAGTGACCGTATTATTGTCCAATTTTAGCCAAAAGTGGAATGTGTCGGCATATTTATTAAAACTCAAAAAACGCGAAATTTTAATGGAAGTCCCTTTAGTGATTCTTGTAAACAGACAGACATACATGGAGAATACAACAGGCGGATTTCTTACAAAGCTTCTTTGCGCGCGCGCTGAAAAGCTTTCTTATTAACTGAAATGGAATTCTGAGGAGATATTTTAAACCGTAAATATCATGAAAATGCTATTTTTTTTTTTTTACTTTAAAAGGAGTTTCTATAATTTGCGCCTTATTTCCCACTAACTCAACCGGACGCTCGCAGTAGGCTTACACCTCGCGCCTGCGTCTCGGTGGTTGATAGAATGTCTGTTGGGTGGGCGCACATCGAGGTTGAGCAATCACGTTGCCGAATCGACTAGTTTCGGACACCTGTTGAAACCAGGCCTATGTTTTGTTTTGCAAAATTTCCTCATTGAAATTGTTGTTAAATCTGTGACAGTTTTTTGTCAAGTGCTCTTTATATTTGAATATGCATAGAGAAAAATAAGCGATATTTAGGTATAGTGCGATGTTTATAACCGAGACGCATGAAGACTCGCCAAGGTTTATCACACGAACTGAACTACACACAACTTGTTCGTGATATGTATAAAAGTGAAAACAAGAAATTTGTTTTGAAACTTTCGGACAAAATTGACCACCAAGTTTAGTGTAAATTTGTCATACGTTTAAGAGCTGTACATGGGTCAGACTAATAGACACACGCATACACATCCTGGTTTTATGAGGGGCATATTTCCTGCCCATGGAAAACGAAAGTAAGTTGAAAGTCCTGGTGTGACAGGCCTGTTACGTAACTACTAGCCCAACTACCTGTTCCGTCTGGACAAGTGTTCTTCTTGGGTAAAGCAAGTAAGTGGAACAGAAGAGAATTTGTGATCTGCGGGCTAGTTAGCGCCACCAACAGCTCAAATATAACAGGATTTGTTTAAAAGCACTTTAATAACACAACATGTAACAATTTTTGCTCTCCTTTGCCAAATTTATTTCTCTTTACAGGACACGAATTAAAAGAAAACTTCTATTTTCTGAATTTCAGAAAGACGATAATAAGGAACAGCCACTATGTCTGATTTTCATTCAGAAGCAATCTTTTACCCTTATACTGAATTACATTTTTCTTGATGTGGACATAAAATTAACTCACGTCTATTCTTTTTCATAGAAAAAGACACAATAAAGGTCAGTTAACCCTAGAAAGTTTTTAATATTTTGTGCCGTGGAATGTTGAAGTTGTGAGTTTGAAATTCGTAGTGTTTTGCATTTAATCTGAAATAAAGGCTGATTCACTATCAGCACATCTAAGATCAGCTGCAGCCAGATTTATCAACAGCACAATTGTTTATACAACACACACAAGACGCAAGTTTTCACAATTTATAGTAATCTTTATCACCAAATTCAAATTCATAATCATCACAAACTTGACATCAATGGCAGACTGTATTAATTAGTAGGAAATAAACATTCATGTCTTACTTGTTTACTCTTTCATTGAACATGGACTTCGTAGATAAATCGTCGAGGGGTTTGATGTCTACCGATAAGAAAGATGGACAAGACGCAGAAGGAAAAGGTAGTGGTTTAGATTGAGGCACATTTTAGTATGTCGCCATTTCCGTGGAAAATCTGAAGAATAACACAAAATCTTACTAAGTTTTATAGATGTTCCTCGGGTCGATACTGGGCCCCAGAGCAGCAAAATAACAATCAAGGATATTCAACGATCATTTGGGACCGTAGTTTTGACAAGCGTTGTTAGAGTCGAAATTTGTAAATCTGATTTTGTTGTGGAATTAGGCATTAATCGGGTAGGCAAATTTAGTTTATTTAGATTAGCGAATCAATGAGGGTTACGTAATTGTGTTGTACGCACTCTTCTTAATAAATGGGAGGGGTAAAACAATAAATACCGAGAAGCGTGTGTAAATTCGCGTTACTCCTGATCGTTAGATCGTCCGAGCTCAGCATGAAATATTTGACGGTTTGCCATTCATATTCTACAGACTTCTCCTACTTTCCAAATACCACGACTTATTTTAAAAGGATCGTCAGTATCCTGTGTTTCTATTAACTGCTAGTATATCCTGTACGTAATTGTAACACTCACATTTACGTTCCAATATTTGTCAATGTTAATCAACTTACTTTCACCATTGACGGAGCCACTGCGATAATAAAATGGAAGAACTAAGACACAATACTGACGGAGTCTCAGTTCCTGTTTTGTTGCACTGTATCTGATCTACAATATACATGTATGATAAAGAGTTACAACGGTTACCGTACAAAATGTCGTTACAAGGTGGACATTGCAAGGAACAAAAGATAACGCGTTTCCGCTCACATTACACTCATCACCAGTGTCTGTCTGTCTGTCTTTTCTGCACCAACACGGAATAAAATATATGGTTGGCAGGGCAGGTTCGTTCCTTTGATGACAACACTTCCGCGTGTCTTCAGTTGAGGTTATCGTTGCCATCATGTCCGTAGAAAACAGGATCTGCACCAACAGAAGAACGTGGTATTAGTGCACATCGACTGTGCTTCATCAGAGAGGAATTATTATTACAGACCAAGAGTTTTGGTTCATCACAGAGGAACATGTCGGCGCGTATCAACTTCTTCTCTTCTCAGAAGAACTTGGAATCAGTGCCCATTACAATTTATTACAGAGGGTTTTGTTGACACAACAATTTTGGTTCATTATTAAATCAAATGAATATTATCGTCTATTACACAGTATTTCATTATCACTAATATTAGAGAATGGGTACTGGAATTTATACTTTTATTTGTTGCAAATAAATTTGTGACTACTATATTTTTTTCTCTGTGGAGCAACAGCCCCACTGGGGCCTAGGCCTAAACCAAACACATTTAGACACACACACCCTGTAGGGCTCCTCTGAATGAGTGATCAGCTCGTCACGAAGCCCGCTGCCTACAAGACACACACACCAAACACAATACACGCATACTCTTGCCCTCAGCGGGAATCGAAACTTCGATCTCAGCTCTCCAGCGAATTTAGACGCATGCCCGAAACCGCACGGTCAGCAGGAAAGGCAGTTACTAGTGATATTAGAGGATAAACTGGTACTTACACTCCTGTTTATTGTAGAAGAATTTATTGTTAGTAACATAAGGGAATATAATGGTACTTACAGGATATCACACTGTATTACAGAATAATTTGTTGTTAGTGCCAAATTATGGTTCACGGCAGAAGCAATTGCTATTAGGACACACAAAGGATGGTAAATCAGAGACAGACTTCTAAATGGTGCACTTGAACTGTAATCACCACCGTCAGGAAGGACACGGCTTTAGCCAGTACCATATTCCATCCAATATATGTGTAAGATCTGTTCCGACAATTACGCACGCAGTTAGAAAGACCCAGCTTTATGCGGTATTCCTTCGAGAAATTCTGTCTGTCACCTGAACAAGTAGCAGTTCTTTGCTGCCAAGATACTTTTCCACAGACGCGATGTTAAATTTAACATTTATGTTTCGGATATTTTTCGACATTGTAGACGTCCTTGATAACTGAAATACGTTTCATAGTTAAGGTGCAATAACATAGAAAATAAATTTAAATCGTTAACAGCTGTCACAAAGAAGCTCCGATCAATTTGTGCATGTGTGCACGTGGTTGATTAAAATATCTGAACGCTGAAACAGATCAGAATGTGGCATAAAAAGTGGGCCAGGTACCGTACATGCGGGAACGTGGTAGGAAATTTGGGAACAGAACAAGAAAAATTACGTTATATTTAGAAAGGAAGAAGTAACACAAGCATAAATGATTATAATGTTGTATTTGTCTGTTGTGCAGTTGCTGGTGTAATGGGATAAATGTGCAACTGTAAGGTTATCTCAGCGGACAAAAGGACAAGAAGGGACGTGGGAGGCGCAGTTCGAGACACGAAACCACAGAGTAGGAAGTTATCCATAGAGGAAAGTCGCGAACGTAATAGGAAAGGGGAAAATGTAAAAAAAAAACCTCTCATTAGCGGAATCTACTGTGCAGCCTACAAATGTAGCCACTTATTTTTAATACCTTAAATGCAACAAAAACAATTTATAAAAGGCAAAATTTCAAAACCGTATTGCTGCTTCAGATAGGATAGTGATATGACAGACGTGAATGTAAATATGAACACATTGACTGGCACAATATTTCCAGGATTACACACACTTGAAATTACACAAAATGCTGGTTAAGTTAGCAGTGAAATACGTAGTAAGAGAAATCGTCTGGTTTGTGCGACCGTATAGTCTGGTTGCTGGTTGCGAACATTTCAGAGTAACTCACAGCCTCACGTTTTTCCTCAGTGTGGAAGCGGCACGTTCCTCAGAAAGCTTGGTAATCACCTACCAGACTATAAAGCATAATTATCTAAGACAACATATCCTAATTAGGAATGTCTTTATTGCGTATTTTAACCCAACTCAAAATACCTGTACATATATACAGTTAGATAAAAAAGAAATACTGAAGTATTGATATTACTCCTACTACGATTTGAGGAGATTATTATACGCCGAAAAACATAGAACAAGCCATTGTATTTGGACACATGATTGAAGATATCGTTTGTTTGGTCTTGTTTAATTACTTCGTTTGTAAGTGAAGACCACATAAGCTCGATCGAAAGTAACTGGCAGCAAAGTTACTGTGAAGATGTTGGAAAGAGGATGTCGAAGGCCAAGCAGGCATGGATTTATCTAATGCGTGAGAACGAGAAAAAAATTGAAGGAAATTAAAAAACAAAAACCGGTCATTTTACAATGCTGCAACAACTGTGCCTAGCAAAAGGACTGTATGTGACATTAACGTATAGGAAGAAATTAGCGGTTACATTCAAACGCCAGTCCTCATTCTCCTGGAAGGACATGTGGGTTGCTAGTCTTACGAAGTCTACATTTTAAAGGACTGCAAATTAATATACAGGGCTATTCGAAATGATTGTCGGGGCTTTAGCAACTAGTCATAAACAGTACACTTGAGATAGGAGTATATGTATTTTTTATTTAATAGAACAACACTCCAAGTTGTGTTACATAACTTGCAGGTGCTCTATATGTGCACCCTTTGTGATTCTACACACATCAACACTATAATCGAGTTCGTTCCAAACTGTTTGTAGCATGTCAGCGGTGATGGTTCCAATGACGGTTCTGATTCGTACCTTCAGTTCCGGGATACTTGCGGGAAGAGGAGGAACATAAATCTGATCCTTGACGTAACTCCATAGAAAGAAATCACATGGAGTTGCATCTGGAGTGTATTGTGTATGACCCCGACAATCGTTTTTAATGACCCTGTATAACCCGCCATAATTTATACGAATCAAAATCTAAAAATATGAGATAAATTATATTCACCAAACGTTTTGCGGACACGGGCGTGCACATCGCAAATCCGAGAAGTTTGGTTGCCCTTTTGGAAAGAACCAAACTAATCAGAAACTTTCTTTGCACGTAAATGTAAGGGTGTGAAAATTATGGTCATACTCTCAAGCACTCATTTAAACTATGCAAGAAACAATATGGGCTACTCCTCTGTGGGAACAAACAAGCTGATCACAATGGATTGGTGTATTCTGAGTGTTAGCATGCTGTCATGAAGCAAAAAGGATGTAATTAGCACTCGTTGGTCTGGCTACCGAGCCAGTCGCGCCTATATGACGTCATACACTGCTTCACCAAATGCAAATATGTGACTGACGCTCGGAAAACAGTTTGCAAGTCTTTGAAACACAAACACAGCCAGCCAGGGTCGACCAATGTATTGCTGGATGTGGAAGAACTGCTCACGTTGCCGGATTTTATGTCAGTCATAAACGTTTCTTTTTATAAAGATCGTTAAAATATGAATGAGAAACAAACATTTTCGATTTGCCACGCACTTTAGCCATGTTTGTTTATCTGTACTGATGACCAAAGGTGTGACTCACACTGGTGTCAAATGTCTTGGCATTTCTGTTGTTTTAGACGATTTTATGACGCTACTATCTTACTGTTAAGGTATATAAACACGATTTTACACCTGCGAAGCGTCTATTAAAATTAAGCTGTCCGTCCGGTCGTCTGTACACTTATATAAACTTAGAAACTGCTGCATGAATCTTCATAAAATTCGATATCTGAGAATTTTGAGGGAAACAGAACAATCTCTTTTAATTTACAGTTATTATCGGTCAAACATAACAACAGCCACTTTAAGCGAAGACTTACGCGCATGTGTGTGCGCACGCCCCGCGTTTATAGCCAACCCATAATGCAACGCGAAAAACAATGTACATCGTAATCACGTTTACATTCCACTATAAACTGTTTTGTTTTATGCATTTAGTATAGTGCCTTATTAGCATAAGAATTCTAGTTTCGCTCCTGAATGTCATTGCAAACACTAAGTTTTCTCCACGTTCTAGCAACAGTACTACAATCTAGCTTGATTGACTGTAATGCTGTTGTGAAGATGCGGAGAAAAACTAAGATAGTGTGTTAGTGAAAAAGGCGAAGTACATATTAAAATGATTAACATTTAGTAGTGCCTTACGTGGCATAATCAGTTGTACGTTACTTGTTAAACAGCATTCATAAACTGAAAACGCAGAGATTATATCAGAGCGAACGCGCCAGATCTTTATATTCTATTCCCACAGTTCCTAACTTTTTATTCATACAAAGGTACGTAAATGTAATGCACATGGTGAAAGAAGTGTCCTCCTGTTTATTGTTTTGTCAGGTCGTGAAAATTTGTCTCTCACACCGAGGAAGGTACTTAAGATCAGGGTTTTAAAAAATAGGGTGCTCATGGACATGTTTGTCCTAGGAGGGACGAGGTAACAGGGGAGTGGAAAAGACGACATAACAAGGAGTTTATGATGTGCACTCCTCACCAAATATTAGTCGGGTAATCAAATCAAGAAAAATGAAATGGACAGGGCATGTAGCACGGATGGGGAGGGGATAGGTGCGAACAAGGATTTCATGGGAAAGTCTGAGGAACGAAAGCAACTTGCAAGACCTAAGCGTAGGTGGGAGGTTAATATTAAAATTGATCTTCAAGAAGTGAATTGGTGGGAATGGATTGATCTGACTCAGAATATGGACAGGTGACGAAACAGCGTAAATGCCGCAATGACTCTTCGGTTTCAATAAAATTTGGGAAATTTCTTGACTAGGTGATTATTTGTTAGGTTCTCAAGAAGAACTCTGCTCCATGGAGTTGGCTGCTTTTACATCCATTTCGGTGTTAAATGTAGAAAAGACTCCTGGGGGACACTAATGAAATTACATTTTGATGTCTGCATCAAAATTTGCAGAAAAATTTAATTTCATTTTATATCCGTCCAAGAATTTTCGTCCTTTAAATGAAGTTTAATCCAAACTGCACTAATTTTATCAACAGCAGATAACCCTGATAATAAAAATCTAAGCTATGTGTCGGGATATCCCAATACTGTGACTGGCTACGTGCATGCTGACTGGCGTTCAAATCATAATAGGGACCGGTTTGTTTCTTTTTAGCACACCTTCCTGACCTACATTGACGCCCACACAGATTCCTATTCCACGTGTACGAGGCGCTTATTCCCTGTTTAATATAGCCGGAACGTGATCCTGACTACTCTTTCTCACGTAGTGTCAAAATGAAAAATGCGTGAAGCTCTACCTTCATTCCATCACAAGGAGTGGTGCTAAACACGGGGATAATTCTTCATTATTCCACTTTGACGTAAAGTCAAATATCGATATATATGTTAGAAGCGTAAATGTGGTGTGTGTAAAGGACAGAGAGTACAAAATATCTTCTGAGTTCACGATATTAGATTGCATATTACAATAATACACTTGCTGTAATTATACCATTATTGGCTACTTGGCCATGTGGTTTAATAAGTAGGCACTATCGTTTCGAAGGAAGATGCTGGCTCCATCTGCAAAGTAAAATATACAGACAGTACATTCCATTACAACATTTTATTCTCTGTCGAAGCAGATCACGTTGCAGCTCTAAAGGAAAGAAACTTCGCACTTACTGACATGAAAGCCTCAAACATGACAAAACATTTTCTTGACTTCTTAGTTTAAGCGAGTAGCCCCTTTGAAGTTTAGATTGCCCACCGTCATATTTGTCTGCCTATATCCCTTATCCTTCTCGGCATAAATTAAAGGTCTATTTCTAAAATTCCTTCACTTTGGATTATATCCAAGTGTCCCAAGCCAGCCTCTCATGTATTTGGTCGCTCTTTATGTAACTATTTATACAGGGTGTTTCAAAAAGAGCTTTACAACTTTGAAAGCGTATAGAAATTTATACAGAGGACATACACAACGTTTTGAACTGTCAAAATGTAGCAAAAC
>Ga0123357_10003634_pt1 | contig 17777 bp, 6 predicted proteins | sample TergutEmb28metaG_FD_89873 | JGI IMG/M metagenome (GOLD analysis project Ga0123357, IMG submission 89873) | Embiratermes neotenicus P4 segment gut microbial communities from Petit-Saut dam, French Guiana - Emb289 P4 | ecosystem: Host-associated > Arthropoda: Insects > Digestive system > Gut ... | reverse complement strand
GACTGTTTATTCAATTTATTCGCAGCTACCCTCCTTATCGAAGGCCGTTCCTCTATCCGCAACCTGAGGACGCGCCATGCCGTGGTGACAGGGACCCACTACATAGGATTGTCAGTTACTCGGTTCAAAAGTTGAAATGATGGCACGGACACATAGACACACATGGCGTGGTCGACTATTCAACCTGATTTTAGGTGCATGCTGGCGGAACGCCTATTTAACGTCACTCTGCAGATCCATCCATTTTTCAATCCGCACAAATATATAAACTCCAGAACCGATAGACGGGTTTCATGAAATGTGGTATCGGAAAATCTTAAGAAAAAATTGTCCAGCCATTCAAATCTTCGTTGCTATTGGATAATTTTAATAACCACTTTACATAAAGACCTATATGCGTTTCTGGACACATGCGCGTTCGAATAGCTGCTCTGTGCATGCACGATATCCATCTCATTTTTTGTATCCATAAACAAACGAGGAAAATAAAAGTACATTTTGCATTAAGTAATTCCGCGTGCCAGACACAAAATGTTGGTCTCCAGATGGTTTGCATATTCCTTTTATTCTAGCAACAGCTATGCAATAGATTGTAGCAAAAACTGCATATCGAATGTAGCGCAGTTCCTAGGATAGGAAAAGCCACAAGCTGTTCAAGAGTACCTGAGCTGTAAACGATCTAACGCACTATAATATACGTATATAGCCAGTGCTTATATTTACTTATTTGTGCCCTGTTTAGAGAGTAAAGGTGGCTAATAAGATAATATAGGCTATAAATATAAAGTTCTTAATTTTAAAGAAAACGCATCCATTAAGTAGTCATCCCGTACAGTACAGGAACCGAAATTTCATTACGTTCTATCTTCATCTGCAGCTTACATTAACCTGCAGATGGCCTATAAAAGTCGAAATGTCTTGCTAAGAGATTATCTGTTTTTGATTGTCAGTGATATTCTTCAGTCCAAGTAGGCACGCAACGGGATGTCCCTCATTAAGTAGCAATTGTTGTATATTATGAACATTATACGAAACACGTAACAGATGGTCAAAACGTCAAAAGATTACAATATGGTAACCGATGTTCTTTTAAGAAATTACATCAAAACTTTGGACCATTCTGCAGCCTCGGTCTCTCTTCTGACATCTCTTTTGGACACTTTGGGCTCGAATCTTGTCATGGAAGTACGGCACTAAAGTATTTGTTACCTACACATTTCCCAAGCATATTAATGCTTCCTGAAAAAAATCGGAGAATCTAACATTACCTATGTCTTGTACTTTTCCATTCCGCCGTCGCAAATACGGCATAGTACCTGAAAATGCTTTATACATTCGTTTATCCGATTCAGATTCCATAATACCGTTATATGAAATTTCATTGCTTAAGGTGCCACAACACGGAGCCTGGATTGTATAATCAGTATAGTGACTAGGCTACGAGTCGGAAGACCGAGGAACTCTGGTTCGGTTCTCGGGAGGATAAAGAGGTTCTTCCCTTCTCCATATAGTTTGGGCCTGCTCTCAGACCCAAACAGCTCCTTATTGATTTGTTACCAGGTGCTCCCTTTCCTCGGGGGTAAGGCAACCGGATCTTTAAGCCGACTGCTCACCTCTAGTACCGATGTCAGTAGTAAATGGAGCTATTTCCCCACTCCCCACGTGCCTTCGCGGCGTGCACAGAAACAGATTAACCCTTGTATATGATTACCATGACAAAATTACCAAATTTTATATTCGTGGTTCCGTGCATCGTAATACTAGGTTGAAGAAATCCTATGAGACGTAACATTATGCAGATACTTATTTACTGCTAAATTACTCTACATGTTTCGGGCGTCCATCGCGCATACTGTTGTATCTTCTTGGATTTCTTCAACCTAAAATTACCAAAAGGTATTGTGTTAATGTCAGCAAAAATAACATGACCTGTGACATGACCGTTACTGAAATAGATACAAAGTTCACCTTTTCATAAACAAATACAAGCTGAATTCAGGTAGGGGCGTATCTAAATATATCGTATCACATAATATGGGGGCTAGAAATGTTAATTCTATGTAAATGAGGTCACAATGGCGCTGCAAATGTGGTGTTTTATGAAACTTATTATACAGTGCTATGAAGCAGCTTATATTTCCTAGCAAACACATCTCGTATATGCAAGCAAGCGTGTAGTTTTACGAAGTTATTGAATGTTTGAGCTATACAGTATTATCTCATTTCATACAAGCAGAATGATAATTGAGTGATAAAAAAAGGAGGACTGGACGAAAGCGGCTGTGAAAAAACGGAGATGCTCTCCTTTGCCTGTAGTGACAAAGTAAAAGCCAAGAAAAACAGTCTATGCATGTCATGACCCGTCCGAGACCGTAGTCAAGCACACCCACAAAGAAAAGCCGAACTAACCTCGCTACACCAAATCGTTTGGTGAAAAACTAACACAGATTCATGTCTTTTAGATATGATGCTGTGTTGTAGGGCGAATGGTTCCCAACGTTTCGAAGGAACCCAGATCCTTCACCTTACAATTCATAGTGCTTAAGATTGCGAAACACGATGAAGCTGAAGGCAGAAACAAGTCATTGAGAACGCCCAGCATCAAAAGAATTTCAATGTTCAGTAGTGGCTGAGGGGCTCTGCAAGGTTAGTGTGACGAGTATTGACGAAACCATGGAAGACTGCCTCAGTTCATATTTCAGTGTCATAATGGAGGAAGGGGGAGATAGTGTCTGTAACAGAACTGTATGAAGATCGAATATGGACTGTATTATTTTGAAAAAAAAATGATGATAATATGCTACAGCCCACGATATAGCCTATTCCAACGTTATCCCTTATAATTTGATAGTACTTTGCTTACCATTTGTGATATTCCACCTCAGCAAGTGATACAGTATTAATTGACCTAACATATAAATTCACAGTGGAAAACACCTCAATGTATGTTGGTTCTATAGAGAGAAAATTTTAGCACAGTTCATAAACAGTGAAGTTTTCCCTGTCCACGCCAGAAAGGCATAAAAAGGGAGAAGAAGTAGAACTATCCTAATTCTTACTGGTCTCTGAGTAAATAGAGGTGAATGGTTAAATTTACACGCCAGGCACTTTACACTCAGGAATGAACCTCCGAATCCCATGGAATACCAGGCTGGGTGAGACCCAGGGCCCGTCTGTACGTTGTGGAAAAAAGAAGAATCTCCTACACGTAACAGAATTTTTTTTCGAACCCAGGACCGTCCAGCCCGTAACCTTGTTGATATACCGTCTACGCTAACCCGGCCCACTTTGGCACAATCCATAGTTCGAGAAATAATTTACCTGGACCTTTTTTTAATAAGGCGTTTACGCTCTGCATTGAGTAGAAGCCTACTGCTCAATACACAGCGTAGACACAAAACACTACCAGGGCTCTACCCATATTTGGTTTTCGAGGTGGTCCCTGTACGAATGCTAATCACCTACAGAAGATCGTAGTACTCCCAGTCAGAGACTACATAGAGCTCTAAGACATTATCTCTGCTATTGTTTTAACATTTTGACATTTTATGAGTGGTTTCTTTTGTGTTTCGATTGAAATTTTAATACTGTACAATTGTGTGACTGGTGCATACAACGGGCTATTTTGAAAGCACTGCTTTAACCGCTGTGAAGACTCCCTGACGATGGCACCCATGGAGGGCCGAAATATGTAGAAGGAGATTTTATGGCTCTGTTGTATATATATTCCAATGCATGTAAGGTTTGTTTTATCAGGTGACTGCCTGGGCCTTTTCTAAACAGTCCATTCTCACCCACTACAGGGCGCAGCAGCGGTGGTGGGAAAGTTTGCATGTAAAACGTCATGATAAGCCTTTTACTCAGTGCTGGGCCACATTCAGACGCCAGTCTGGTTTGATTGTTTCCTGCGCACGTCATGAAGGCATGTACTGTGTTGGTGTTAGCGTGTTTCTGGATCATGTCGTCCGCACAACATAATGTGACGACTGAAGAGTCAAGTAAGTACTTTCTTCAACTGTCATCTTGTCAAGCAAAAGGCACAGTTTGTTTTATAGTAATTCGATACAGTGATTCCAAGTGTCCATTATACGTGTAAAAACCGATAAACAAACATGAAGATTTCTGATTGGTCTTTATTTATTTAACGGCAACCCTGTTCAATTACAAGTGTTATATAATGACAAACGGAGGATCGATTGCCACAGATGAATTGAGAATTAAGTAAAAGAAACTGGTTTCCTACGATTTTAAGGTACTAAAGTTAAACGTCACCCCATAGCCATAGGAGTCACAGAGAGGGAGGAAAAGTATGACTCTGCTCATTTTTAACCTCGGCGCTGATGGGTAGCTAACACCACACCTCGGCCGCTTTACCCCCTGGAAACAGCCCTGGTACCCACAGTGCAGTAAGCTAGGTGAGCTCCCAGGGCCGGTCTGAGTAAGTTCGAAGAGAAAATCTCTCATCTCCACCAGATTTCGAAACCCGGACAATCTAGCTCTTGACAATTCGCTACACCGACTGTGCTAACCCGGCCCCGATTTTAAGGGACAATCAAAATATGTTTTTGGAGGACCTGAGCGGAAAGCACAATGAGTCTGTGTTATACCAGGTAACGCACGGGGCGGCCGAGGAAGAGTTGTTCAACTGCCGGCAGGTGCAAGAGATTCCTCTTCCACATAAAAGTTCACACTGACCCTGCCGTCCATCTAGCCTCATATTTAATGGAAACCGACAGCTCTTACCCCTGGCATAAAGCAGTCGGAGCGTGAAGTTGGCCACCCACAGGTTAAGAATGAGAGAAAATATGCCTCCAACCCCCCTCCCCCTCCCAATATGTTTTAAAGGGAGAAATTTACAACGAAATGTAGCAGAATAAATGCACTGATTATTTTACGTAGCAACTGACGGCACTGGCTACTTGCTAAAGGTCGGAACAAGTGACTACATCAGTCGATCAAATGTCCTTGGTTCCAATCTGTTTTGGCTTCTGTAATTGTTTTATCGTCTTAGAGTTTATTTTCTTTTACAACGAAAGTTATAAATTTTTATTTTAGAGAAGAAACACTGAATTTTTTAGTAAGATTGGTTTGACATGCAAGTAGGCCGTAAGCCTTTTGGCGAGGAAGCAAAGCGTATTGCACAAATGTTAGAGAAAACTCACCGACAGGAAGACGTCTGGCAGCTTTAAGAAACTGAACTGGATGGGCGGATTTGAAGCCAAAGATAATTTGTTTCAGAATGGTACCGAAAAAAAATTGGTTTTAGGACTAATTAAAATTGTTCATACGCATACACTATGAATTTCTTTTCAGTACTTCGAAATTCCATTTACAGAATGACTTTAATTTTTAGGTCTTCACCACGTGGATCGTGGGAAGTTATAAACATAAACGCGTAAAGACTTTTTTTATAATGTATTATTACGGATTTTTGTTAATGTTAAATTAAATAACAAAATATTGGTACCTATCTAAATATTTTATTAAATTTTTATTCTGGTCATCAACACATCGATCATTTGCACACCTAACATCTTTGTTTCTCTGTCTGTTTCAGACGTGGTAACGCAAACACAAAAAACAATGCTGGGTAAGTGAATAGGCTTGAAATATAACTCCGTAATTGGAGAGGGGGGAATTACTTAGAAGGACTGAATACAAATATGATTTGAATTTCGTTATTCAGGGTTGGTTCTTATCTTTTCATAGCACGGAGACAGATTCAAATAAATTCTGCTCACTACAGTTTAAACCTCCAAAATAGTAATCATAATACACAAGCCGAATGCAGCAGAGCCCCTCTTAAGAAACTACAAGCTCTCAGTTATTTAAAGATTTCCCCACCGCCCCAGTCTAAATATTTCTCCTCAGCTTTATTACTTTAATCTTAACAGTCAAAATGAAAGCTATCCATAACCATTGGCAATACAATTCACATCCTTACATCCATTCTTCTAACACCAATTTAAATGTTATCATTCCATCACGCCCAACCAGCGGCCCACGGCCATATTTGTAAATTATACTGTACTGTAAATACTGCAAAATAATTTGGGTTAGGTACACAACTTATCGTGCCGGTCCCAGTGGCCGCGTGGTCTAAGGCGTAGGTCTGCGGCCGCTCGCCTGCCGAGATCGTGGGTTCGAATCCCACCGGGGGCATGGACGTTTGTCTGTTGTGAGTGTTGTGTGTTGTAAGGTATAGGTTTCTGCGACGAGCTGATCACTCGTCCAGTGGAGTCCTACCGACTGTGGTGCGTCGTTGTGTGTGATCTAGAAACTTCAATCATGAGGAGGCCATGGCCCACGTTGGGCTGAAGCGCCAAAAAAAAAATACAATTTGTTGTAAGTTTTACACGTAAGGCCCGCTAATCCTACAGTTAGGGCTGTAAAACGTTGTCAAAAGAAAAGCCTAGACACCCCTGATCCAAGTTCACGATTTTCTATGGGTTTTTTCTCTTCATCTCCCCACGAAAATTATAGCTTAATATAAAATTGACACAGTGCTATATTCTATCGATGCTGAAAGCAAGTCACTACATATTTCGATGTTTCCGTACATATCTGCAACAGAACTTTCTTCTCCAGTAGTTCAGAAGTTCCATAAAATTCTTGTTATTTTGGAGTTACGAGATATTTGACCAAAAAGAAAAGAAATGGAACAGAAGTCCAACTTCCCTACTTAGATGTGACGATTTCCAATATTACTACGATTTTGATTTCTAGGTGGTTTATCCGCTCTATATATTCCAGCAGAACATTCAGGTCACTTACGTATCAACTGGTATTGACGCATTGAGGCCCAATATACAGTTTTTAACAATATTCCTAAAGTGAACAGCTACAGGTAAATATGCTTTAATTTTTCTCCTCAACAGAATGGGACACAATCTCTCCATAAACACGACTAATAAATTCGTCGAAACTGCTGAAAAATTCAAATATTTGGGACAAACAATAACGAAAAAAAATTGCATGCAGAAAGACAGTAAGATTACATCAAATTCGGGGAGTGTTCACTGAGATTTGGCTCTATATATTCGGTGCAACTCTGCGTCAAATAAAAACATAAAACTGTATAGGACTAGGTGTAATATTTTCGTCATAAAACGTGGAACTTTGTCGTTCACCTAAGCAAAACAATGGTTGAGAGTGTTTCCAAACAGGGCACTGAGGAAGATATTTGGACGTAAGACAGAAGAATTAAGAAAAGGCTGGAGAAACTGCATGATAAGGAGCTTCATGATTTGCACTCCTCTCCAAATAGTAGTAGGAGGATCAAACTAAAGGGATAGAGATGTGTGTGGCTTGTACCCTGCAAGGGATTTTGGTTGAAAGCTGGAAGAAAATAGCCCGATTACAAGACCTATGCTTCCCATGGGAATGGATTTATCTGGCCTAGGAAAGGGGCAAATTGTGGGCCCTTGCTAACAATGTAACGAACATTCGGGTTCCACAAAATGTGGGGAAATTCTTGACTAACTGATGAACTATTAGCTTTGCAAGAAGGATTTTTTCCACGGATTTGGTTGGTTGGATCTTTGGTTAATTACTAGTTAGTTAGTTAGTTAGTTAGATGATTGTTTACATACTCCTCAAGCTCTTACTGTGATATTACCGTCTGGTAAGTCCACGTGGTTCACTTCTACAGATTGAATCAAACACAGTGTTCCGTAAAGAGACAGTTCGTTTATTTAAGCTGCTGGCTATTACCTACATGCAGCACTGCTGTACAAGTATGGTACATAAACGGCGTTTCCCCTGCAGTTCAGAGTAAGCTATCAGACTGAGAAATTTGCAGGAATCTGCGACCAAGCTGCATTCCAGTGACTGGTATACTTCTTTTGTATTTAGGGAGATAAGGCTGGAATCTTGACCTGGAGACCGAACATTCTAACTTATTCTGCCCAAAAATACAATCTTAAAATACTGATCAACTGCTACGTATTTAACAACTTCCCGCTAGAGCAATTAATGAAATGAAATGATCATAAATAATAGGGTATGTGGGTTTGGAAGGTGGTAGTCGTGTTCTATTTAAATATGGTTTGCTGCATTGGAGAAAAAGAGGTAACCCACGTAAACGTCACTTGGTACAGCCGGTAAACAGACTTTTCCTGTTAATAATCCCACCACTCTGTTGTATCCCCACCACTCCTGTTTTCACCGTGACCATATTTCATTAGGTTTGTCATGTGAGTTGAACGTATCTTGTCATACAAAACACTACTTAAAAGTTATTTTATTATGGTTTAAGTTACATTGGATTAATTCAGGTTAGGTTAAGTTAGGTTACGTTAGGTTACGTTCGTTTTGGTAAAGTAAGTCATAATTACTTAGACATTTCATGACGCTCTGTAGTCAGAGCAGTAATGATAGGTTTACAACAGAACAGATTCCAGTAACCTTACCAAGATTCAAGTCAAGTAACTCTCGACAGAATTCTACAAGAACTGATCAGTGAAATGTGATAACTGGCAGCAGTCATGACCCTAGGCCTTCCGACTGTGAGTACACGCCTCACTGTCACGTACTGAACATTCTGCGAACCTTCTTGGAAAGATCGATATTGCCTGACTGACTTTATCTCTTTGAGATGAATAATAAGTAATTTAGTTCAAGAATAGTCTCAGAACAGTTTTAGAACAGCAATTTATATGTTCCTACAATTTCATATCGTGAACCTCTCCTTTCTAAGCGGTAGAAAGCCACAGTGGCTACGAAGCTTTACGACATCCGCGTGCAAGTTTGAATCAACTGCATTGAGACTAACCAATACGTCAGAACTGTTCTCCAGAAGACTGGCACGCTAGTGCATTGGCATAAGGGTGAAGTTTTACGATATTCAGTTGGTACGCCTCCATGTCTTGAGCTGCAATAAAGAGGTCTGGGGTTCATAAATCCAAGTCACAATAGTAGCTTACACATTTAGTTTGTATACTCTATAACACTGCCAAATAAGTGCAGCATTCACTATTTTAATACAGATTTCCATCTAAATTACTTATATTGTGAAAAGTCAACTCCTTACTCGTAAAGAAGAGAGTCCTTCTTCATTATTTAAATCAGGCAGGTAATTAGGTTTGCTCCGAGAATCAGGCACAACACATGACTACGACGGACGTGTAGGCAAAATTCAATTTTTAAATGTCACACAGGTTGGTATATACAGTTAGCACTGGCATTTCAGCAGCTAAGGATTACAACTGCAACGCCTAGGAACAGGTTGCAAATTTTGTTACGAACTGTAAATTAACCCTCAGCGTCTTTGTCACCTAACTTACATCTGAGCACTTGCTAGAGAATAGAGAGGGAATTTAATATTATCTATTTTCCATGCAGTAAGGTAATTCTACAGCGGTTATTCCAACAATTGGAAAACAGTTCCCTACAAAATTATTCAATCATATAGCAAGCCTTCTACATGTTTCGGCCTTCTTAGGCCATATTCAGGTAGGTATTCGACCAAGATATACACAGCAGTGGCAAATTATGATGTCACAGATGTGCAACAGTAGAGTAACAACAGATGTTAAAATTGTATAAAAATGATTTAAAAGTGTTCATCCATCCATGGTGACATAAAAAAACCACAGGAGATGCAGGGACATATCCCTGGAAGCGAAGATGGCTTTCTACGATAGATATTGGCGTTTACATTATAAATATTACGATAGAATTACATGCAATTTGTACTACACATTTTAATAATTTTTATACAATTTATCATATTTTTTTTATTCTACAGTCGCACATCTGTTACATCATTAGCTAATGTTGCGTATTTCTTTGTCGAATACCTTCCTGAAGATGCCCGAGAAAGTCGAACTGTGTAGGAGGTTTGCTGTATGATTGTATACTTCTGTATCTAATTCTTCTGCAGTTGTTGGAATAAACATCGTAGCATTACAGACAGAATTATTTTGGTTGTTATAGTACCTATGCTGTAAGCTGAACGTTCCGGTTTTGATTCCCGGCAGGGTCAAGAAATTTTTCTCGTAATCAGAACGTCAGAACTGTCTCTGGGTCCCACCCAGTCTCCAATCCAATGGGTACCGCCGGCTCTTTACCATGAAGTAAAGCGGTTGGAATGTGAACCACTCACCAGCATCTAGTACCGAGGTTAAAAGCGACTCGAACTATACTTTTACTCCTTTAAAGTGGGGATTCGAACAACTTGAAGTGTTATGGCCGGGAACTCTTTACAAATACCAATAAAATTGTGTACTCTGGTTTAGAAAGGCCAAGAAAAATGTTCTGTGCGCGGCAACAATGACTAGGTACTTGTATCTTTCGGCCAAACGTTGTATTTCTGTCTAGCTTTATCCAATTTGTGTAAACCGGTTTGAATGTCTCATGTGGTGGTCACTGTCAACATTCCTGTACATAAAATGACGGGACAGAACTGCATACCTTCTGTTGTCTGTCACGAAGTTAAGGCGGTGCAAGCAGCACTCTAGGAACTACGATTTCTTTCATCCGCAGTTTACTGAGTTCGACAATTTATGTTCATGCAGCTGTGTAGTCGCAGCCTCCGCTTTTGTTGGTTGTGATTCTGCTTCAGTGGGTAACTGGTTCCCGACGTTTCGAGACCACGTGATGGTCTCACTGGCGTAGTGCCACTTTACAGAGCCCCTTCTAAAAATTTATATCTCTACCCTTCTACATGTGAAATTATTTCTGTTTATTTCCATATGCGTTTATTAGAGATTAATGAAGCGTTTTCTCTCTCTATAACTTTGCAATTGCAGAAGTTACCCAATTAGATTTTCTCCACCGAAATACAAGTGTTTGTTTGTGACAGATTTTGCTGTAAACCTAATACTATACCAAGTCCGCTTTTTTGGTAACATTTAATTTCCACAAGCTAATTAGGGCACTTTGGCGTAAGTATTAACATAACCGACTTGTATTAAAATCTTGGGCTGGACACAGACTATATAATGAATGAGGTCTTTCTTAGGTTTATGCAATCCATCCAAGAAAATATGGAAATAACTGGTCGTGCCACTACCTACCAATACTTATCCTCTTCATTATCACCCAATCATTTGACACTGTATACAATGAGCTACTCACAGTGTCATTAACCAGGCTTAAACAAGAAATAATGAATAAGAAAGTAAATTTGATCATAGGGATGCCACAAACGCGTAAGGGGGAGTGAAGCTGTTGGTAAGTTGTTAGTTTCACGCCCCGCACGCTTTACCTGGCCGGAAAAATCCACTGGCACACACTGAATAACAGGCAGGGTGCGTCTCAGAACAGGTCTCAACGTTTTGAAAACGAGAAAAAAATCTCTTGCCCCTACCTGGTATCAAACCACAAATAACTTCGTCACAGAGACAGTCTGTGTTACTGTTTTCCAGATGGCGAAAGCGTCGGTGACGACTGCATACGAAATGAACAGTGCATCAAAACAATGGGGAAGAACGCTGAATGCAAGTCGGGAACATGCACCTGCAAGACAGGATCCCTCAAAAGAGGCGAAGGTTTGAACTGCGAAGCGGAGAAGAGTAAGTGCCTCAGAGTTCCACACCTGACATATAGCTAGCTGCTGGTCTCTGCCAAACAGAGATTTGTTTTGAGACAGATACAATTACGTCACTGAAAGATAACTCAGTGGCAGCATTCAAAATGAGGTCCGTTATATTCAACAGCAGCCGCGACATGTAAGCTTTTTACGTTGCGCTTGTGTGTATAAACTGTGTTGCAAAATTAAGGTTATTTAAGAAGCACAGTACATAATTACACCTCTCACATGACCTCTGTTAGTCCAGGCTATGTACGGCAGATAACACCTTATCTTACTTAACTATTGGCATAAGGGCTGATAAACCGCTTAAAGGTTAACAAGCTTGACTGCCGCCTAAGTATGGCCGACCAATGTTGCGAACATTTTTTACATTTTTAATGCAAACGTTCAGCTCGTACCGCGCAGTAAACACACCCCGTCTCGGTTATAAGGAACAAACTGTTAATATTTTATATAGAGTAATACCCACTGTTTGTTCCAAGACCCCAAAAAACACATTAATACGCTCTTTCAGCAGAATGTAGAATTTTGAATTTTTTTTAGCCTGCTGGTTCATGTAGTAACCATCAGGATTTAAGGGGTTAAATTATGAAATGCGTTAGGATCACAGCGAATATGAATAGGAAGATGTTAATGGTATTAACACACATATTGTTTGAACGGCTTGCCTGCCATGGTTTCTGTTTGCAGGTTTTGCTGTTCACAACATGGCCCGCGTGACGTGCTTTGCCCTCATCGCCATGGTAAATACCGCCATGCAATGAAGTCATGTGGAGCCACATGTTAACTGAAGTGATGAATGTACTTCTATTATATAGTCGATAGCAATGTGTAAAGAGCTTGTCACTAAATCTCAGCTTATGACTCAGCAATCAAAACAGAAAGCTGAACAAGGTACCAGCTTGAATAGACAATTTATACGTTAAATACCATACTCAGACTTCTTAATCGGTTTTGTAGAGTTACAAGACGACTGTAGACAGCGATTTTAAAAACTTCTGCACTATGAAATGCATTCAGAAACACCGCGCGGCGTTCTTTAAAAACTGAGCATTACATTACTCACATGTTGTAACAGATACAGGCAGTGCTTAACCTCAGTCCATAAAACATGTTGAACTTCAATCACAAAGCCTGAACTCCGTGAAGTAGGAACTGGATTTTTCAATGAAATTTCTTCTAATATTAGTCATCAAAGATTTAACGCTGCGTTTGATATCACATCCAAACCCTGCAGCACTACAGAGTAGGCTCCGTGTATTCATACAATAACAGTACCCTTTGTTTTATAAGTGCTGTGGTGATAATAACTCAGATGCGTCCTTTAACAGTCTTGTTTGTGACGTAAGACGTCGCTAAGACAAAGCATTACACCCCAACATAATGGCCTAAAATTGACACTTTTCCTTCAACTCTCAATCCTTATACTACTAAAGAGAAGTAAAGTTCGATTTGTGTAAAAGTTTTTGCGAAAATTTCGACGCACTGTTGCTTGACTTGCGTCGGTATTATCGTAACTATCTTACGATTATCAATTAAAATAATGGCAATGAACTAAAGAAAACTGCATCACTTTTTACAGAACACTCTGTAGTATATTTCCTGCATTAATTTGTCAAGTAATTGTGTGAAATACAGATTAACTTGGAAATAATTGGTTAACTTGTTGGCTGTACCATTTCGACCAGGTTCCTGTGTGGTTTACTTAGATCGCCATGAACTGAAATGAAAAATCTGACAGCGAACTGATATTCCTAACTCGGGGTTTAACCCTGAAGAAGTAATTTAACTACCATTCAGAAATAAGGAGAGGTAAGTGGATCAACATGCTAGATCCCAGGTCAGTGCTTGTGGGATTTATGGGGGACAAAGTGATAATTGGGCAGGTTTTTAACAAAGTACTTGGGTTTTCCGTTAACAATTACTATTCCACCGATGCTCAGTATTAATATTATCTCATTCATTTACGACAGTATAAACCAGTGTATCCCAACCAGGGATCAGCCGAACACAGTTAGGGGTTCCGCGAAAAAAAAAATGGAATAAGTAAATAAAAATTCCGAAATACAACAAAAATCTTCAAATATCCCGCGATATATGGCAGGAAAATTTGTTCGGAAATTGACCGTACTGGAGTAATCTCCGTGCCCTAACCCTTCCTCTTTGTTTTCTTTTGGTCAGTTCGTAATTAGGGTGTCTGTGATAGTGTCGCATTGTTACACCCCACTGATCTTATTTACGGTAAAGTTTAGTAACAGGTTTTGAAGAGACAATGACTCCCTTCAAAAATCCGAAAGAATCCCGAGAACACTTCGCCCGGTAATGATGGTCTTAATATCGTACGCTTTCGAAAATATACAGAGGCAGAGTGACCATTCAAGAAATTTCTATGAAGTCAGAACAGGCTGCAGACTGATCTGTAGCAGTCAGTAAAGACACAATTGTAAGTCGTGACTTCCAGCTCACTTCCGAAATCAAGACTCAGCCCGATCTATTCCACTGAATACTACACTTCCATTAAAACTCAGACAGCTGCGCGAAGACGCTAAATACGAGTAAAGAGTAAACTAACTCCTTTAAGTGTGGTTTGCCGCGTAGAAAACATTGTAGAGTTCTCTCCAGTCTGTTTCTGTATCAAAGGGAATTCAAAGGTCAGTTGCACTCACATTACACGTCACAATGCAATGTACAGGTATAGTTTTCCTTACACACGCCATGACTGCACAAACGAGGAGAGTGGGTAAGCTCCGCCCATTCTTAACCTCGGTAAAAGATGGAGGTGAGTGGTCAGCCTCAGGCCCCGGCTGCTTTACACTGGCGGAGAAACCCCACAGTACCTGTTGAATAGGGGGCTGGGGGGGGGGGGGGCGAATTCAGGCTCGACGTTCCTGTGAAAAAGCCCTCGAGCCATTTTAAGTAAGGAAGAAAATGTTTAATCGTAAAATTGTCTATGAACTTAACGTGCCTGACAGGTCAGGAAGAAGGGCGTGATGACATGATGCACCCATAATACAGTCCCATCTAGAGTACTTCTAACGTGTCTTGGGAGTCGTGACTCATAATGTCGTGGTTTTATTCAGTAGAACTATACGCAAAAGAAACCCTGTTCAACACGTCTTCTCTCACCTTTCAAGGTAAAATAAAAACCATAACTTGTTACAACGTCGTTAAATAACCACGAACCACTCCCACATACTGAAATCCATAAGCCATTTTGAAGTAGTATTTTGTGCACGAATAACCTTTTTGCTCGCTACAAAATGAAATATTAATAGTTGAATCTAAAGATTACTTTTTGACGTATGCAAGTCCAATGTCCGCTCGATTAAGAACTATTATGCATGTCAAAGACCCACGCGTAATCAGCAGTATTGTACATAACGTTATTTCTAAGCGTCTTTCTTCCACCAAGATGTGTGTTTGTGTCTCTTGGTGAATAACTACCGCTGTAGGGCATGTCTTATCTGCACGTCAGTTCTACGACCCAAAACTTATCCGTCACAACCATGATATTCGGCACGAGATGTCACGTTCATGTGCTTCTCAATTGGTTTCAGTTACATCTTGGATGTATTTCCGTTAGACATACGTAAGGTTTTTCAATGTTATTTAAATTAATTCTTAGCAAGTGAGGAACTTTCATTAGTGGAACAAATTTCCTTTTATAATGTTTGTTTCACTAGGTTTGTAGGTGGGATGCCCCTATCTTGTTTTCGATGGAACTCGGCCACCTGTGCCCTCAGGCTCCTCTGCCTACGATATTAGATTTCTTGTCATACTACGGACATTACCAGAAAGTACTAAGTGCACTGTAACATTGCTGAACTGATTGTTTTTTTCTCTAGCGCTACAGCCCAATTCGTGCCTTAGCCGCGCCTCTTGATGTTTCTAGATCACATACACACACAAACACAAGCATACAACCGAAAGAACTCCTCTGAACGAGAGATGAGCACGTCGCAAAGGCAGCTACCTGTACACAAACACAATAACACATCCTTAACCTCAGCGGGATTCGAACCCGCGATCACAGCAATCGAGCGGCTACAGACTCAGGCCTGAGACCGCACGGCCACAAAACAAAAACAATCAATATAGACAATATAGGCAATCTGTGCGGAATCCAGGCAGCCGAAAGATATTAATGACTGTGTTTGGTAAGTACCCTCTTATCAGTTACAAATTTCGGGAATGTAAATTTCATAGTTCTTGGCAAAGGCAAGCCTGAAGAAAGAGACAACATGAAAGATCAGGGAGTAAATAGTATAATATTAAAACGTATTTTACTAACGTGGGATGGGATGGAGTGGACTGGATTCATGTGGCATAGAATAGGGACATGTGTCAGGCTGTTGTTAGCATGACAATGCACAATTTGAAAAGAATTATTTACCATGTACCAGATAATTACCAGTGTTAAAATAATTACCATTAATTGTACATATTTACATTAACACAACTCGTATCTCTTAGGATATGTTACACGATTTGCAGGACAGGTACTTTCCATTAAGAATATGTATTTTCTGTGTACCTACACGCTTGGCATAAACACGATTATTACTCAAGCACGTAATACCAATTGGAAGATCTAGACGTAGATGGGAGGATGATTCTAAAATTGACTTTAAAGTCTACTGCAAGGATGTGGGCTGGATCGATCTGGCTCACGATTCAGACAAATGTTGGGCTCTTATGAATGCTATAATAAACCTTCTGGTTCCATAAAAGGCGGGACATTTCTTTATTAGCTGAGGAACGATTAGCTTTTTCAAGAAAGGCTGTGCTCCACGGAATTAGTTGTATAAATACCAACACTAATCTACCATTTCACAGTCGATTACCGTGAGTATGGCTAAGGTCGACCGCAACGTGTCGGAATGGTTGTGTCAATAAAGTCTTGCTAGCTACTGCACGTGTACAGTGATAGTATTTACTTTAATAGCGGCAGTGAACCCTCACATTCCAACAAATGAAGAATTTTTTTTTTTTACAAACCGAGACACTATTAATTTCTTGAGAAGGAATATGCTTCCTGGAGTTGTTAGCCAGTTAGTCGTCAGTCAGCCAGCTAGCTACCACGTTGACAGCACATTCTGAGCTTGCATGACTGCTGTTATTAAGAAGACACTACAGCACTCCCATGGGGCATCATATGAGGGATAGGTACATTTCTGAGTCATTTGTGGATTGTGCTCGAGATATGAGCGAGGTCCTCAAAACGATGTTGCCAAAACTGGTATCTTCTGACACTTTATGTTGTGACTGATGTTTGACAATAAGAATTCTGCAAAAGTCAGTAACTCTTTGCCAGTATAGACGGTGTTACACACATCAAATAACTTGATTCCTCTAAATTTTATGTTTGTACACTGGTCTCATCCTTTCAGATTTCTCGACCACAATTCTGTGGGCATTTCTCGTCTCTTGTATGCTCTTCAAATTCCCCGCCCATCTCAATCTCCCTGTTTTTGATCACCCCAAAAACATCTAGCGAAGAACATTATTGCTACGCTCTACATTATGCAACTGTCTTCTTCCCGTAACTGATGTCCTAATATTCTCTACTGCACTTTTCTCCCTTAATTAAATTTCACTCTGTATAGTGACAGACCACATTCAACATCCACAAAGAACAACACGTTCGGTTATTAATGTGACAGAATTCATACCGCTGTGCTTTCGAACTTTTAGTAACAACAGTCGCACACAACAGAGTTTAGTGGCTACATAAGTATTTCGGTCTTCTGTCGTAACATGAACAGTACACACCTCCAGATGCTAAACACGCCAACGTAATCAATCTTCCATATATTATACATTCATTCCATGAATTATACATTCATATTTAAAACGACACTTCAAAAATTAAAAACTGTGAAGATCATAATAATAGGAAATGAAAAAAGTAAAAGAAAACCCAAATAGCAGCGTGTGACAAGCAAAACTAAAACATAATGCAACATAATACAAAATAAACTCAACTACACTCGACGTCACATGTCCGCAGAACCAACTGATCTCCATTCGAAAAACTAAGCTTTAAGACTTCATTTTACAGTTTTATTTCATTGTATTATATACAGGGTGTCCCAGGAGGAATGTGCCAGACTTCGATAGAGTGTTCCTTATGTTAAACTATACCGATATAACCCAAAACACCTATATCCAAAGTCGAACGGTTACGGAGATAATGGCCAGAGAAGTTTGAAACTTTGACAGCTGTTACTCACTTATTGAT
>Ga0123357_10003633_pt1 | contig 17779 bp, 10 predicted proteins | sample TergutEmb28metaG_FD_89873 | JGI IMG/M metagenome (GOLD analysis project Ga0123357, IMG submission 89873) | Embiratermes neotenicus P4 segment gut microbial communities from Petit-Saut dam, French Guiana - Emb289 P4 | ecosystem: Host-associated > Arthropoda: Insects > Digestive system > Gut ... | reverse complement strand
TTTTTGCAACTGTTCTGTGTATGATGTTGAGCTTGTGTTTGGTGCTGTAGCATTTTTTTTCTTGTATTTTCTCTCTTGATCCAAGTTGATAACATTCAGTTTTGGGGAGACAAATGAAGCTTTACGGTGGTTGTGGAACCATGTGAGTTTTGTTTGTCATGACAGAACCCTAGATATAGTGACATGTATATGAATCTTGTCATGGTGAAGAAACCAGCAGTGTTCCCACCAGTTCCAGCCATTTGTTTTGCACTGCTTCTTTTAAAAGCCCCGAAATATAGAGAATTCTTGCTTTGCTAATATGAAATCAGTACCTGCAAATGTACACTGAGCTTCAACAAGATCTTATTTTCATTGAAGCATTTACTACATGTTTCAGGCCATCTTAACCCTCCAACATGGAGAGCATTTAAACCCTGTCTGTAGCACAATGTGGGAGCAGTATTTAAGGGTATTCAAATTTCACTCATACCATTGGAAAATGCCTGTTTTTTTTATCACAGATAACTTCCATATTTTTTGTTGTATGTGAATGAAATTTGGTATGGCAGTTTTCCATATATTGTAGATAATATACGTGCATTTTACATTACCTCAGTAACTTTTTCTTGTATGTTAGGCCTTGAAACACCCGTTGATTCACAGAGCACAATCACAGTCTTGACTTTTCTTGTCATGCTTGCTGCAGACAAAACACCATCTTTGTTTGTTTACATTTATTTTCTGTGGGAGATATTCTTAGAAAGTGGCATTCTTTTGTCCCTTGATGATAGTGTCACCATCATGGTGACCTGACACTCCATGCTGCACTGAATATTTCACCAACAAATCCTCAGCCAAGTCTATCCTAAATTTTAGGTGATAAACATTTCGTCCTACATTTTGTCTATGAAAAACTAGAGATTTCAAACCGTGGCTTTCAGTAGTCTTCTAAACTTCGTCATGTACCATTTATCCATTCTTTTAGTGTCCACTAGCTGCACAGCTGATCTTTTTTTTCATCACCACCCGTGAACACATCTCTTCAGTGTGTTGTAACCAACATGTACTCTGCATTCATAACATGGTAGCACAAATCACACGTTGTATGCAAGTACCTTATGAAACTCATATACTGTCTTTAAGCAGACAGGTTGAAATGCCGCGTGTATCTCCTGCTGGCTGGGGTGTTTCTAGCTTAGCCTGGACATTTAATTTTTGAAATACAGAGTTTTAGATGGAAATTCTATAAATTGGAATTGGTCCCAACAAAAACTGATTTGTAAAGAATGATTACATTTACACACATATGAATGTGTGATCATTCAGTTCATGTCATTCTTCATTACTCCACATTTTTACACAGCTGTTTTTCAGCTTCATAATTTTAATTGGTTCCTGTCTGTAGACATTTTCATGACTTTCAGAGGGAAAATGTAGTTAGTCCTTCAATGCTGAATGTTGTGGTAATTTTTTGTTGCTTCAGCTTGCCTTTCTGTTACAGTACTGGTTTCAACATCCCATAATATTTTAAATGCTTCATACATATAAAGGAATTTGTGAATTGGGTGGCAGGTCTCACTTGCAAATTCATTTAATGTGAATTTGAACTGAAATACTTGAAACACAAAATAGTTGTTCCAGTACTCTTGAAATTTAACATAAAACACAGTTCACATGTCTTGGTTCCTCCTACACCGTTTTCAAGTAACTTTGGGAGCGAAATTAAAGCTGGAAAGCATTGTTCCGTGCCACCTGTGCATGTTAATGTGATGATGCTAAGGCATTTGTCATTTAAAGGTATAAATGTGACCTCACTAGAAGGTAATTAATTAGATGTGCAAATAAAGGTTAAAATTGTCTTAAATGTTTAAGCACAATTCCATTTAAGTATATTGGGGAAATATGGATTGGTGCAGGTGAGGGTTATGTTTCATGCTTCAGTCACTGGATGTTATGCGCACACTGTTATATTTATAATGGATGCAGTGCCACTGCATGTCTGTGTCAGCTATTTTTTGGATTGTTACCACTGATGATAGGACTCTGAAGCTGAGTTAATACCATAACAGTTTTTCTGTAGTGTTCATATATGAAGAACAGGCATTGTGAATGATCAGTGTAGCAGCTTCCTAAGAGTTTCACTTCTCCCGCAGGGATATGTGTAATAGTTGCAAGTATGTGGTGTTTCAAACATCCATTTTGTGGCGTCTGAAGCTGATCCAGTTCTAGGTATGATAACAGGTTAATTACCTTGTGTGTCATTTGAATCAGCAGATTTCATAAGCTGAAGCTATCATTTCAGTATTTCTTGGTACTATTTCCTAAAAGTCTGAACAATATCTGTCTCTCAAGTTTAGCTGTATCTTCTAGTCCTTGTTTGCTTCTGACATGGTGTCTTAACACTCCTTGAATGATGGAGTTTTACTCTTAGCTTTAAGCAGTGAATACTTGGCTTTACGCTGTATCCACCTGTGCCATGAAGAGAGGGCATCTGCTACCTGTTGGGCACCAGATACCTTCTGGTCATTTGTGGTATCAGCAGATTGTCCATTTTATAGCTTGCATATATTTTGCCAACATTTGAGCCAGGGTAGCTCAGTATTGTAAGAGGAATTCAGGCTGGCTGACGAAGGTTTGATTTCCAGCAGGGGCAGTGGTAGTTCTTCCCTTCATCACAACTATACTGGCTGTGGGTCCCACCCATTTTTCTCACCAGTGGGTATTGGACTCTTGTTACATGTAAAGCAGCTGAAGCTTCATGCAGACAACTTGTATCCAACTTATGCCAAGTTAAGAATGTGTGGACTTTATATCCACCGTGTCTTGTATCATGGCCTGGTGCTGAATTAAGCACAAAAACATGTGATATTACAGCTTTTCTGTTAAAAAATTAGAGAAATGGAGATGTATTAGTCTTTTATACATATTGTGGTAGAGTAATTGATTTCATTGACAGCTGTTCCTCAACTGAAAGGCAAGATTTGGAAGGTTTCATGTTCCAGATAACCAGACTTTTAGCACTGAGTAGTGTTCCACATGAAATCAGTTTAGTTCCTGTTCAGCTAGTCATGGTCAAAAACAGAAGTGACTTTAAATAAGAAATATGTTTATTTTCAGGTGGAGGAGTTGGCAGTAGTAGCAGCAGTGAGAGGTACACCAGTAGAGGTCGTGGAGATGATTCTAGTTATCGTCGTTACAGCCGTATGGTGAGATTTTAATTATGTAGAGTACATCTTTAATCAGTTGGAAAAATTAATTCTATAATGCAATGTGTGTTGACCACATGTTACATCATCATGCCAATGCTGGATGTTGATTCCTTAGCCAAATTATATGATATTTGTCATATAAAGCAGGTCATTGCATGAGAAATATGTTTTCTCTTGAAGCAGTTTGTGTTCATTTACAATGCATCTGCATAGTTGTGGGCAAAATGTCACTGAAGATTATGTCATTGTAGCATGCTTCAGTTGTGTCATTTAAAAGGACCATATCCCAAACAGTCGCAAAGTATCGAGTTACGGGTTCACTGCTGGGAAAAAAAAAGATAAAATAAAATGCCAAGACTGGTACACGTTCTGGATGATGCATGGTTTGTGTTAAGTAGGAAGATGGTAGGCCAGAATAAGAGATGTGGTGTTACCAAAGTCCACACGCAGTTTGTGAAATTTCCTGAAAGGACAGTAAGTGCATATGTAATCTTATGGCCTTTGTGTTTTGAAGAAAAAAATTCCAGCCATTTTGTTATATCAGTCTTGATCCCTTTATTCAGGGAATTAACAGAAGAGAAAATATATGACATTTTGCATTCTTTGCAAGAACTGAAAGGCAATATTTGGAGAAATATTGCCAGTATTTTGAAACAGGCTGTTTCATGTGTCAAGAAATATTGTCAACAAGTGTGAGACCTGCTTAGAAGCTGGAGGTCAACACTTTGCACCTGTGCTTTGAAGTAAGGTAAGGTGAAGTGCAAGGGAAATGTAGACTGAACTCTTCGCAGAGGGGGGCTTTCTTTGCAGTACAGCACCTACAATAGCCGCTGTTTTGAAACCAAAGATTGAATATGTGCTTTGTGTGTTTGAAATTCAAGGGGCTGAAATGCAACATTAAGTGTAAGTATTTCAGATTATGTTTCACTGTGTGAAATTTCTGTTGTATGCCTGTGCTCACATTATGTGCCTATTTGTTTTGTTTGATGTTACAGGATGGTCCAGGTTACTCCACCCGTGATCACAGTCATCACAGATCTCCCGAGTCACAACGCAAACGTTTGAGAACTGAGCATGGTTATGTACAGGTACAGAGCCAAGGTTTAAATCTTGTCAGCTTACAGAACTTGAGCTCTGATGGTGTATCTTAATGAAGATCATGCCTGAACTTTGCATGTGTTTTAATTTGGTGACACGATTTAATGGCGTGTAAACTTGAATAAGCGCTGATCTTATGCTAGCAACATGCACACTTACCACTCATGTTCATTTATTTATCACTGTTGTTTTGTTTCTTAATTTATCCCTTCCCAGTTCACTTCATCAAGTAATTTTAGGTATGTTTTCAAGTTTTCCTTAATGTGACCATTGTTAATGTCTAAGTTAATTTCCACTGGTAAGCCATAATTAGTTCATTATGACCCTTTCATTTTTAAACCATTAGGTTAATTCGAAAGGGACTAATCATTCTTCTATGTATTTGCAGATTTTCATGCCTGTCCCACATGTTTAAGAACAGTATATTTGCTTTGCTGATTGTCTTAGTGTTCTTCAGCTTTCTTGTGTAGATTTATGTCATATCCATTGAATTGAAATATTTTGCGTACACAAGTTCATATGGGGTTTAAATTCCATTCATGCATGAAGTAATAATATTCTGTGAGTATTTGTATTGAGTATTGGTTAAAATTTTCTTATATGCCAGAGATATTTCTGTCAAAATGTTTTGTGGTCTAGCTTGAGAGATAACAGACATCAGGAGAGCAGAGTTTATATAGTCTCTTAAATTCCCCGATTATTATAAAATTTAAGTACCTTGTTCACTTCCGATTTTTTTTATGAAACCCTTAGTGCACATCTGATCTATTCCATATTAGCTGTGCAGTCTCATCCTCTTTGATTTGATGCAACCACATATAGCAGTGCCATTTTTGAGACTTATATTTGCTCACCTTATCAACAGTTTTCCTCACCTTGTGTGAATGAAAAGAACTTATTACTGTGTTTACAGTCTGTTTGTTACCCAGTGCCAGAAAAGTCCATTCCACCCTTATATCTGCTTCAATATTTTTACCCCGTTTGTACCCCTAATGCCAGGTAAAAGTTTGGTGTACACATGAAACTGGTTTGGTTAATTCATATGTGTTTAAATGTAAAGTTTGAATAGGAAAAAAATTGGATTTGTTTTCTGTTTACTATAATCTGAGACAAGGGGATGCCTTACTGTGTTTGCTTTTCAACTGTGCACTAGAATGTACCGGTAGGGAAGTCTAGAGAATGAGGATGGATCAAAACTGAATGGGACACATCAGCTCCTGATCTGTGCAAATGATGTTAATTTATTGGGCAGAAACATGTATACTATAGCAAAGAACACAGTAATATTACTTGCTGCTATTAAGGTGGTTGGTCTAGGAGTAAATGCCAAGGAAACTTTTAAGTGTATGTTTTTGTCTTGTCAACTGACTGCAGGACAGTGTCACAGTGCAAAGATAGCTTATATATCCTTCAGAAATTTGTGGAAGTTCAGATACATACGATCAGCACTGACAAGTCAAAATATCATGCCCAAAGAAATTAGGAGCAGGTAAGATTCAAGTAATGCTATCATTTGCCCCACAACCCTTTAATTTCCTTTTTGCAATCTAACAACTTGAAATCACAAGGTACAAAATTACAAATTGCCTGTAGTTAGTGTGAAAGTATAAATTGGTTTCGTATATTAAGGGGGAAATACAGGCTGATTGTGCTAAGGAATAAATATATTATTGCAGAAAATGGAGGAAGAAACAGGAAGGTGGAGAAAATAGCTTAGTTAGCAGCTTTGTGATCTGTACTCACCAAATGGGTGAGTGGGTGATCGAGTCACAGAGGAGTTGGATGGGGAACATGGCTTACCTGAGGGGAAAAGATTTTGGCAGGGAACCAGCAGGAAGAGACCACTGGATGGGAGAATAGTATTAAAAAGAATCTTAAAGCAATGGGTTGGAAGGGTGTGGACTAGATTTGATTGGCTCCTTATATGAATAAGTGGTGGGGTGTTGTGAATGTGGTATTGAATTTTTGGGTTCTATAATATGCAAGGAAAATCTTGACTAGCTTAGGTCCTGTTCACTTTTCAAGACCATGCTGGTTGAGTGGTTGGTTATTTGCCTGCAACTCCAAAGTGGGCTTTTTCCGGCTGAAATTCTTCGTGTATTTTTCTTCGTTGCTGTGTTGCCAGTCCAGCTCAACTTTGTCCATTTGAAAACCCCACTCTTTGATGATGCCGTTATGCAGTTTTCACCAGCCCGCTGGTAATTCCCCCTCTGAAGTTCGTACATTCATCTCTACCCTTTTCTCATGTACCATCAATGTATGTAAGTTGCATAATGTGGGAGTTCCCATACAGAACATAAATAAGATATAAAATAATTTCAGTATATAGGTTGGAGCCTGGATGACAAAAGATTCTGTGTGTTGCGTTTAGACTGGCCTTAGTAGTGCCTGTGTCTGATACTTGTGTGTGTATTGTAATTTTTGTTTTGCTTTTGATCAGTCTATCCCAGTGCTAAAGTATGAAACCCTATGGGGGAGTTCTGGCGCCAGCAATGTGGAGGTAGAAACACTCCTGCTCTTCATATGGTTGTATTTCAAGCTGCTAGCAATGGAAAGGATATTGACTCAGCAATTAACAGTGCTGATACCACTGTGTTCTCACACTGGCCCTTCCATCATATTTTTTAGACACAGTGTACCACACCATGTCCATTCATTCTTGTGTTAGTATGTTAAAGAACATATTGCTTCCATGAAACCACCTGCATATTTCCAGTGTCTGGGGTCGCAGAGCTGAGTTTAGAACTGTAATTATAATTCGTACCAAGTCACAATTTCACTCTCCTTAATGCTCCATTTTGCTGTTCATGCTCTCTTGAAATAGGGCAATCTTAATACGTGGATTTGTCAGTACTGTTGAATACCATATTTTCTCTTCAGTTTGTCGCCTTTTTAAACCAACAATTTATACAGGCTATGCATGTATATGTTGGATTGAAGTTGGGAAAATTATGATTGTATACTGAAAGTGTGTTGTTACTTTCATTTCTCCGTGTTTAACGCACTTTCATATCAATTGTTGATATTGATTTTACATAAAATTGTCTAATCTCCTTGACTGTACAGAAGGCACCCAACATTTTGTGTCCCACTTATAACATTGTTTGGCAGCTTCTCTTTTTCTATTCCTTTCATTTTTTTAGAAATGCAGCTGAGTTTCACTGAGTAGGAATTGGCCTGTTTCAATAGCATTTTGAGAATCAAAATACTGGAAGACAGAAACATAACTAGGCCATACAACAGCAACATCTGCTTCTAGTGTGGCAGGGTCCATGCAGTGACAAAAGAAAATATTGACTCTGATTCCCAGCCTATGCTACAGGAGAGGGGGAACTTCAGAGCATTGATGTGTTTTGAACAGTTTGTAGCAACAGCGTATATTACTGAAGCATAATGAATGTGCATAGAAAGCTTAGCCAGTTGTGTTTTTATGCTACAGTGAAGTAATGTGAGCCCAAGAGCTTATTTTGTGAGAAAGAAGAGTTTTAGTTTGAATGCAGTGGCATTACGTGGCTTGTGTATTTCTTATATCTGCTGTGGCTTTTGGGGCACCAGAAAGTAGTATTACATTCTGCTGGCATTACTCTAGTACATCCAGGTTTGTTGACTTTCTGTTTAAAACTCTGTGGCTGCAATTTTTATTTTCCTCTCACCTTGAAATTTTTTTAAACCAAGATGCTTGGTTTATATTTGCTGCAGTAGGTCTGTCTACATCTTGCTCTTCCATAGATTGTACCTTGCAGCCATGGTAGGTGATGGCATTAAACCCAAGAAATTCTTTCACCTGATGCTGTTTTGTCTTTGTGCAACTGAGAACACAATTTTGAAATATATACAATCATTGTACACTTGATTAATATGTAGTTACCATTCAGTATTGTTTGTTAAATACACATTTGAGATCAGTCCAAGATGAGAACACGGATATAGAGCTAAGTCTGAAAGTGAAGTGTATAGTTTGTTGGCATGGTTTTCTTTTGTTTGTTTTGTTTGATTCATTTGTTTCCATTTATACTGTCATGTTTTATTGTGAAGACAGTGACCACATCTTGTGTCTTCCCACTTAGACTGCTATAACCAGGGAAGTGTTGATCTTATTAACATTATTTGAGGGCTGTTTTTGTGATTTATGTCTTTATACCGCCATTACAGGAAGGACAGCAGTGAAGATGGTTGTATATTAAAGAGGAGATGAGAAATTTGAAGATCAGAGTTGCCATATGTGAAAGAAGAAAGGTTTAATATTTAGTATTTTGCCATAAATAGAATAATCACGTTTTCTTGTGACAGATTACAAGGGACAAACTTCTTCATCTAAGAAGACTAATTGGACGAAGAGTGTTTATACTTAACATCTGATATGTGTTATTTTTACTACTGTGGACAGGTTTTCAGTTTACCTATTCAGTATCACAGTTTTTATACTTGCATTTGTCAGTAGCAAAGATGAGGAATTCAATGGTTTCATTGCATTAGAACAGATGTGCAACACAGTGACTGATATGCCTCTGGGAAAGGAAGGCAGGTCTGAATGATAATTGAGATAATTGCATAAAGTATCACTTATATTTGTGATGTATATTTTCCTGTTGTGGACAGGTTTCCATTTTACTTATTCAGTTCTGTAATATTCATATTAATATTTGTGTGAAGGATGAGAATTTAAGTTCCCTGGTGTTAGAACAACATCCCATGGAATAGTTGATATGCCTCTGGAAAAGGAAGGCTGTTCTCATCTTAAACAGAGAGAGAGAGAGAGAATTCAGATGATTGTCTGATGATTAAGTACTTAGATTCGTGAGATAAAGCAGAAAATTGATACTGAAAACTTCCCTGAGGAAAGTTGAACATCAGAATAATGTTCCACCAGGTGGTTTTTGAATTGCTAAAGTAACTGAAACTCCAGGCTATACATAACATTGGTAATGAACCAAGTAAAGTATACTTTTTCATTATTTTTATATAAGAAGATGTTTTATGCAAACTTGCTTTGTAGAAGTTGTGATGGTATGAATGAAAACATTTAACTGTTATGACAACCCAGTATGTTTGGGTGGACTTGTAATTCTTTAATTCATTTGATGTTGGTGTAACTTGCAAACCTGTCCAATCTTGCTTGACCTGGCTAATAAAAAGGGAAATAGTTGATTGTTAATTGAAGAATGTTGATGTTTGAAAGCCTGACAACAGTATCATTTTTTCAGTATTTCAGTGGTGGTGAACATGCAGATGAGAGCATCTCTTCCTTATAATAGCTGTATATGTTTTGGGTTTGCCATACAGGCTTCGTCTAGCCGCCGCAGCCACGAAGGCAGCTACGGGGGTGGGAGTGATTACAGTAACCGTTATGGTTACTCTGAGGAGAAGGGAGGCTATGTGGATGAAAGGGGCCGCGGTTACCGCGAGGAGAGGCGGTCCGCCAGTAGTTTCAGAGACCGTTCAAGGGAGGATTATCCCCACAGAAAGGCTGAACAGCTGGATTCAAGCATGCCCCCACCCTCTAGTGCCCCCTCGAGGCATCTTTCCTCCCCCCGAGGCTCCTTCAGGGGGCGCATTAGCGGCAGGGGAACAAGAGGCATGTCGAGAATGATTTTCCCCAGACGAGTCGACACCGTACTGAAGAAGAAAAGCATTTTGGATTCTAGTTACACCTTCCGAAAAAGAATGTTAGCAACAAGATCACAAGCTGATAACCTAAGGAGGCTCAAGCTTCAGAGGCTGCGGAGGTAATATCTTACAGTATATTAAAAGAAAAGAAACTGATGGAATGGTTACAAAATGATATACAGAGAGAGCAAGAGGAAATTGGACTTCACACCTCTGAGTAAATATTTGTTCTTAAAAGATAACAGAGATTGAAAGGGGAAATGGATTGGGCTAATCATGGAGTAGATGGCCTTGTATAGAGTTGAAAGAAAGCATTGTCTCTAGTTACTTATGTTAGACATGGCAACTGCAACAACCAGAAACATATTAACTTGCATGTAAATTTGTTGGATGTCACCTATACAAAAATCAGGTGTACTGCAGTGATTGTTACACACCCTGAAATTGAGGGAAATGGGTTACAGTGGCAAAAGGAAATTAATTGTAAAAAAAATAATACCTTGACTGGGGAGTATGAATGTATGCAAAACTGTTTGTTCTATTTCTGAAGATGAACAGCCTTCAGTGTATGTGCATAGAATATATATAAAAACATAACTAAGAAAGATAGAAATAAGTGTATCGAGAAAGGAGATGAACAAGTTGATGGACACTGCTGCTCTAACAAGACATAACGTCGGACACATTGGCACAAGGGTGGAATAGGAGGATGAATTTCTATAATTTGTTTGTATGTGTTGATTTGAAATGTACTAAATTTGTTCTGTAATAACTAGGATTAGGGAGGCTGCATTGTCATCTAAAAAAGAAGGCCAGGGTGAAAGAGAAGGATCTAAAGCAACTGAAGACATCAGTGATGACGATGAGAAAGAAGAGAATTGGGAGGAAGACCTGGATAAAGTACGTACACATGTAGAAGTGCAGTTGTACCATTTACCTAGCCATTATTGTAGTGGTTCTGTTCATGTTGATATTACTTCTGAAGAACCTTTCTATTCTTTACTCTTATTAACAGTCACACTGTGCTGATGTGAAAGTTAGTCATCAAACATGTTAGCATAAGACATCTGAATTTGAAGTTGAAAGAGCCCAAAGTAGGTTTGTTGTAGTTGTAAGTGCAAGCAGAATGTTGACCATTCAGCAGACGTCTTCTGTGTTCACAGAGCTACAGTTATTTTTAATATGCCTGAATAGATTTGATATGAATGTTTGCAGTAACATAGTCACCTACAGCTTTACCAGCTCCTATTATAGTTTGAATTATGTATGGTACAGAGCTTCTCCAGTATAGTCCACAAACCTGATAACACCTGTGTTGGTGTAATGGTATACACACAGTTAAAAGTAAAAATACTGGATGATAGTGTTAAAGTAAATTAACTGCTCATGATTCAGTGGATCTGATTCAGACTTTGAATTTCAGTGCAGATATATTTTGAATTATTCATGTTGGAAAGTCAGTAAAATCTTATTTTCTTGGCTGGGGAACTGTAGTATCAGAAGTAGCAGTATCGTTAATAGTCTGGCATTGAGTGAATGAGTTTTACTGTATTTTATACATTGTAATATAAAAATCATAAACATGTATTCCAAACAGGTTTTGAACTCTTAGCAACATCCTAGCCCACTTCCAAAAACCAAGCACATCTTTACTTTTTGTGTTTGTTTTTAAACTAGAAGCATACAGTGCAGCAAATCAGTTGTTGATAATTTTTTGCCATTCAAATGTTAACTGCACCTAGTATTTAGCATACAGTTCTTTACATGTGGTGCACATGTTTGTGGTAGACTGCCAACTTTGCTTGGTTTAAAAACCTTGGCACTGCCACTATTTCAGATTTTCTTCGTAAGTTCTGACAAAATTGTTCTTTTATACCCCAGTTCTGAAGAGCTGTCTGTTTTATGGGCCAAAAACTATGTACCACACTCCCCGATTTCCAACTTCAGACATTCAACCCTTTAGTATGGGTGTTTGTAAACCTCACTGTCTTAGTACACTGCTGTAGTACTTATTTAGATATCACTGATATTTGCAGCACATTTTTTAAGTTTACATAACTTTTGATCTGTATATAAGTTGAAATATTTACAGCTGTTTCATAAGGTAGTTTATAATGTTTGGATGCACTATATGCAGGAACTAAGGGAAGCAAAAGTGAAGATTTGTGGAATAACACTTATAGTATTTATCAAAACCTACTTCATAATCAGGGCACCAGTAGTTTGATCCCTTCCTTAACAGCTTGTTGTTAAGAACATGTGAAAAACTTCTGAGTTTTTGCCCTTTTCCTTGTGGCAGGAATTGTCTGCAGACCATGACATTCACTATTATTTAGGAGGTTAAGGAGTGGGCAGATGACCATTTGCAGGACAAGGTACACTTGCTCCATGTTTGTTAGACCCTGTGGCATTTAAAGCCTGAATATTAGGCATTTGGTTACCTTGTTTCATGGCAGAGACAGCCACAGAATTGTGAATGGTGACATTGAATATGTTCTACATAGTTTGCAAGCTTTCCATTCGTTCTCTTTCTGCCAGATATGGCTACAACATTTTGTTGTTTAGATCAGACATGTCATGTGGATGTTATAGTCATGAACAAAAGGCTTTATTACGCTGTATTCTTATCTCTACTGACACACATTTCATCTGTGTGGTATAGTGAAGATTCTGTCCCTTTGCCCCCCCCCCCAACGCAGAGGAAAACATTCAGGTCAAGAAAATCTTTAAATAGTCTTCGTGGTTAACTTGATTACTAGAATCAAATTCGAGTCGACAAACCTTACAGAGCTTCAGCCATGAACTACCAAATGTACTGAAATTTCAACATGAAAGTGATGATATCCCTTCTGGTTCTAGTGTTATTTTTTGGTCTTCAGTGCAATTGCTGTTACCCTTGTCCTCACTGTCACTGATTTTGTGAGTTCTTTGGGATAATTTTACATTATCTCCTTTGTGAGAGCCATGTCCCTGAATATCATTGTCATCTAAAATTCCTTTCAGAAGCATGTTAATAGCTGTTTCCTTTTTTTTCTTTTTTCTTCCCTTCTTCCTCCTCCTCCTCTTCGTCCTCCTCCTCCTATTTTCATTTTATTCCCCTGACCACATAGTGCCTTATGAATCACATTATTGCTTTATGAGCAAACAATTACACATCCCTGGTGGAGTAGGTAAAATGACTTCTCAGTATAGTTTGAAGTTTTATAGCCATGGACCATACAAATGCAGCTTGCTGCCTAATGTATGATGTATATGAAAGTGGATGTAGGACATTCAGATGAACTGGCACAGGTAAAGCAGTGCTGAATGTTTGACAGAGTAGTAGGTACATAAAGGTTTCCAGGTGCTGGTGGTTTCAGTTTTAGTTATTAAGACATCTGAATTCAGATTTTTCAGTTAATTTAAACATGCTTCATGTGTAGTTCACTGTGTACATGTAATTGGGATTTTGTGGTTCAGGAGCAGGCAGATGCTGGTGATGATGAAGATGATGAACTAGAGGAAGGAGAAACCCCAGATAAGAAAGAGAAGACAAAGGTAAAGGAAAAAAAGAAAGAAGCCAAGACACCACTCAAGGATGATGAGAGGGAAGAAGGTGAAGAGGTTGATGATGATGATGAAGAGGAACAAGGGCAGGAGGAGGATGAAGAGGGGCAAGAGGAGGAGGAGGAGGAAGATGACGAAGACAGGGTTTCCATGTCTGACACACCAGCACCATCCAAGAAGTCAGATGTGAAGAATGATGGGGGTGTACATGTAAGCATACATTCATGAAAACGGGTTTGCATGTAGTACCATGTCTGCAGCCATCTTTGCATGAAAATTGTTTGTGACTTGGGCATACTCTGGCCTTTGTTCCTTAAAATTATGTTGTTTTGGTCATAAATGTTGCATATCTTAGATATGTATTGTGATACAAAACTTACACTAAATATGTTACTGCTACCTCGCCCACTTGCTGATGGTCATATTAATTTTGTCTGATGTTAATGATAACGTTACCCAGGTTTGTGAAAACTGGTTACTGTCACTTTGATATGTTTAGTTCATGAGGAGAAATGAAAGAGGGAGGGAGACATATCTCAGACTCACAGAAATGAATGATTCCCCCCCCCCATAAGTCCTCCAGTCTAGCGTCAAGATAATGAGAATATGTAGAATTTGAAAACTACTCATCTGAGGATGTGTGTTGGACTTGAAAAATTATTTAAAATACATAAGCTGCAAGTCCATTGCCTGTGTTCACATATATCATGTATATTAGACTACAGTTTGGGTTTGAAAAGTTTTGTGCAGCAGTATTTATTCTTAGCATTATATGAGCTGTGGAGTGAATTATTTTCTTGTGAATGTAAAATTGCCTTGTACTCACCATGATGGCATTTTGTGCCACAGGGCTTCTCTGTTAGTGGTATTGCTATTTCTAAATCTATAAAGCAAACAGTACATACATATCCTGTAGTTTCTTAAATACCTATCTGTTGTGGTTTTTATTACAAAAATGTTTCCAAGATTCTCTTTTTTAGATCATTCACAAATTGTGAAAAGTGACTATAAGTTGTTGTTGTCCATCTGTCTGTCCACATGCAACAACTCAGCCCCCACTGTATAACTTGTCTAGAAATTTGATATCTGAGGAAACACTGTCAAGGTAATTCATGTTTAAATCAAATGTGACAAGAAGAATGGGTACTTTATATGAAGACCTATGGACTTTTATGTTTTGCTGAATTCTTCTTAAAATGAGAAATGTTTCAAACAAAAGTTGTAGAGTAAATCAAAACACACGTTTTATGTTCAGTAAACTTTTATCAGAAATCATACCATTATTAAGATAATATGAGAAATACAATACAGACAGACAGACCACAGGGGACAGTATAACATGGCACAAGCACATAGCATGGTGGATAAACAAGGCAAGAATACAGACACACATAATATTTAATATGTTGCTTTTCTATGGCAACAGTGGTTATGTGAATGTTATACATACATTGCCCAACTTGTTTTAACAAAACCTGCTTGAAACCTTGGCTGTATCTTATTATTCACTACTAACCATTCAGTTTAATGACCAAAACACTGAGAAAAATTTTTCCCAATACTGGTAGTAAGGAAAGCTCCTATATAATTATTAGACACACTAACTTTTCCGTTATTTGTATTAGGTGAACACACTATAGCCATTTTCTGTTTCTTATGGTAATGCTTTGCCACCAAACTTTCTATTAGATATAGCCATCAAAATTCTCATTCTTGTCTTGTTTTACTAAATTTTATGCACATTTTTGCTGGCTTTCCATAACAATCAAGACATTTATTCTTCTTTTTCACTAGGTTCTAATTTCTTAAATTTTAAAATATTTATGTAATCCTCCAAATATTTCAGCCCCATTATTTCTGGTTCACCCCATAGGTTTTCTGGTTTATTTTTTTAAAACAATTTTTTGAAAATAATGTGCCCAAATTCCAAGTTTCACATCTTCTTCAGTGATACCGCAGTATGCCTGTGAAGACAAGAGATAAAAATGAAACAAGGAAAAGACAAAAAATATGATACAAAATAACTTGACACTATTCACCATGAGAATAACAGATACAAAATAAAAGTAGCTGGAAGGTCAATGACACAGAAATAAATGCAGGAAACAAACCTAGGAACTGTCTGGTGAGGTAAATTCAGTCAAAAACACAACTATAAATATATATGGCTAAATGATGGTGTTTATTAGCAATGGAAAAATTACATGTTTTGGCCTATAGCAGCCATCTTTAGGTTTTGACAACTTTCTTGCTAAAAGAGTTATATATAATATGCCTAAACTGTGTGGTGATGTTGAGATCTCATCATCATCATTTTACGTGCTTTTGTTCAGTTAATTTTGGTGGGATGTCTGTTGCGTCAATGAATTTGTAGGTAACTGGGTGTGGATCTTTCCGGTTGGGTAGGTGTAGGGTTAGGAGAAACTGACTGCAGGTGTGGTATCTTATATGCTCCACATCATTCATATGTCTTACTGCGGCTGAGAGTCTCATCACCGTACTGTGCTTAAAGTCTAGATATCCGCAGCTTTTATGCCTTCATTCACAAGAAACTTCATCACCACACGCTGTTCCATGCACGCACTAACACTGTTGTCTGCCATCTTGATTAATGAAATGGTCTCTGGGCTGGCCTGCGACATGTGCGCCACCTACCAGTAATAGGATACACTTGCCACTTACTACTGCGTGCAGTACCGCCACACTAGCATCCTTTTTTGTACATGTAAAATTAAAAGTCCCGGATTGACTTGAACGTCCCTCGTATTTTTGAGTCTTGTAGTTAATTTTTAATTTTTTAATGCCAATTTTCCTTACACAATAGGACTAGATCTGTTCTCAGGTACATACATTTTCAAGTTCGTTTCCACGGTGCCAAACAATTTAGAATAACTCCATCTGTGGGGTTCACCAGGTTAGGTGCTTCTTTCCCTGGAATCGGAAACAAAGCCAGCTTCCAAAACATTGTGTGTCTTGTAAAAACTAGATGATGGATAAGTCCTAAAGAATAACTTCCCTCATGCTACGTTCTATCTTTTCAATTTCTTGACCCTTTATACTGGGACTGATAGTCCCTAAACATTAGTGCAGAATTACCACACTACAGTGCATAATATCTCGAAAGAGTGCAGACCTCACGTGATTTGGTGATGTGGTCCTTGTTTTGGCTCCGCATAATCTGGTTCAGAGACTGTTACATTGTCTGTTCCTTGTGAAACCATAGTAAGGCTCTTATATATTTACTTGTAATGTGTAATGCATCCACTGACTTGAGTGTACAAAAATTTAAATTGTACATTGCTTTGTTGTGTGTACTGTCTCTTAGGTTACAATTAAGCAAGATTCAGATGCTCGTGCAGTGAGTGAAGAAGGTCGTAAACACCTGCCACGATCATCACTGAGTGGCAGGCCATTCATCCGCTTGAGCTGTCCTCACTGCTTTGTGCGCTGCATCACTTTCAAGGTTTGTGTATTAACTAATTTTAGTGGATTGGAGAATCTCATGAGAAGACCAGTGTGTAATAGGAATAAACTGTATATGTGAACTGGCGCATGGAAGAGTCCTACAAAGGTCTTTTGTTCATATTGGTGGTGAACCATAAGGGGTTTCATAACAGTATGGGAGTTCAGGTGATCAGCAGAATACCTTTTGTTCTCTGTTTTTGTTTATGGAATTCTGTAGAATGGACATGGTTTGGAATTAAATATTGTAATGTGTTTTCTGTTTGCAGGAATACACATTGCATTTGTACACATCAAAGCATATAAATATGATGCGCAAACAGTCACTTAGGCACAAACAGACACTTGCACGAATGCGCATGAGCCAGAGGCAGAAGCAGAGACTTTTGGAGGAAAATGAAGAAGTTCATGGGAATCTTCCGCCACGCTCAAATTTCTGTCCCATATGCAAACTGAACTACAGGCAACTGAAATCAAAGCATCAGGCCTCTGATTCACATCGGGTATGTCTTCAATACTAAGTGGCTTGGTAGTAATATTATGCTGAGGAGAGCCTATATGGATAATTTTGTTTTTTAGGCAATGAAAAAATTCCTGATGCCATATTGCCGTGTATGCCGTATTGGATTCAAGTCTCCTATGCTGTACGAAAACCACATTTGCTCCTTGGACCATCTTAAGGTAATTACAGTATTGTATAATTGCATAACCCTTCAGCTTGGGGTATTTAAAACCCAGTCAATACTGTGATATGGGAAGGTTTTTCTACAGGGTATTTAAATTTTGAGCTAAATTGTGCAGGAGTCTATTCAAAATAATGTAGTTTTGTTAATAGTGGTTGGATTTCGATGAAACTTGAAACAAAATATTTAGGA
>Ga0123357_10003632_pt1 | contig 17783 bp, 15 predicted proteins | sample TergutEmb28metaG_FD_89873 | JGI IMG/M metagenome (GOLD analysis project Ga0123357, IMG submission 89873) | Embiratermes neotenicus P4 segment gut microbial communities from Petit-Saut dam, French Guiana - Emb289 P4 | ecosystem: Host-associated > Arthropoda: Insects > Digestive system > Gut ... | reverse complement strand
TTTCAGGAAACGCCCGAGGAACTGCAGGCGAAATACGACCAGCTACATGGCTGAGGGAAACGCCAAGTGAGAGATGTTGGGGGAGCCGCTGTACGCAGTGGTTCCCCCACTCACTGGATCAGGACGATCCTGTGGTGAGCGTTCGGTGGCGGGAGGTGTGCATCAGCGCGGCGGACACAGATGACGCCTCGAGTTTGGGACCTTTAAGGGGAGGGGGATGTGAGACGCGAGGATCTCCGGCTCGGCCCGAGCGGGCATGAGGACAGTTTCGCCCGTGACAATCTGCCGCCTGCGGAATTGTGGCCGGAGTTTCTGCTCAATCGCCCGGAATTTGCCTATCCGGATTATCTCAACGTCGGGGTTGAACTGAGCGATCGCCTGGTCGCGTGTGGATTCGGGGACCGGATCGCGCTCGTCGGCAATGGACGAAGACGCAGCTACCGGGACTTGTCGGCCTGGACCAACCAGCTGGCGCGGGCACTGGTTGAGGATTACGGCGTCAGGCCGGGCCATCGCGTTCTGGTGCGGGCACCGAACAGCCCGGCGATGGTGGCGGTGTGGCTGGCGGCGACCAAGGCCGGTGCGGTGGTCGTCAACACCATGCCGCTGCTGCGTGCCGGCGAACTGACGCAGATCATCGACAAGGCTGAAATCGGCCTCGCACTGACCGATACACGCCTCGCAGGCGAACTCCTCAAGGCGGCGCAGACCAGCCGTTTCCTCAAGCGCGTGGTGGAGTTCGACGGTGCAGTGACGCAGGAAGCCGAACTTGACCGCGTCGCGCTATCGAAATCGACGGCGTTTGAGGCGGTGCAGACCGGACGCGATGACGTGGCGCTGCTCGCTTTCACCTCCGGGACCACCGGTGAGCCCAAGGCGACGATGCATTTCCATCGCGACATTCTGATCATGGCCGATGGCTATGCCAGCGAGGTGCTCAGGCTGGGGCCGGAGGATGTGGTGCTGGGCTCGCCGCCTCTGGCCTTCACGTTCGGACTGGGCGGGCTCGCAGTGTTTCCTTTGCGCGTTGGTGCCACGGCGGTCCTGCTCGAGGATCCGACGCCGCCCAGACTGATGGAATATCTGGAGACCTATGGCGCCACCGTGGTTTTCACCTCGCCGACCGCCTATCGTGCCTTGCTGGCGATGGACAATCTGCGGAGCCGGCTTGCCAGTCTGCGCGTCGCGGTATCGGCTGGCGAGACGCTGCCGGCGTCGGTGTTTGAGGAGTGGCTGGCGAAGATCGGGGTTCCCATTCTCGACGGCATCGGCTCGACCGAAATGATCCATATCTTCATTACCAGTCGCTTTGGAGATGCGCGAGCCGGTGCTACGGGGCGGCCGGTCGCCGGCTATGAGGCGTGCATCGTCGATGACGCCATGCAGCCGGTGCCGGCGGGAACGCCGGGCCGGCTCGCGGTGCGCGGACCGACGGGATGCCGTTATCTGGCCGATGCGCGGCAGACCAATTATGTGCGCGACGGCTGGAATCTTACCGGGGACGCCTTTGTCTGCGACAGCGAAGGCATTTTCCATTTTTCGGCACGCTCCGATGACATGATCATTTCCGCCGGGTATAATATTTCCGGGCCGGAAATCGAAGGGGCGCTGCTGGCGCATAATGCGGTGGCAGAATGTGCCGTGATCGGTGTTCCCAACCTGGAACGGGGTGAGATCGTCGAGGCCCATGTGGTGCTGCGCGGCGGTTTTGCTGCCTCGGAAGCGATGGCGTGCGAGCTCCAGGACCATGTCAAGGCGACACTGGCGCCCTATAAATATCCGCGTTCGGTGCGCTTCATCGAGGAACTGCCAAAGACCGCCACCGGGAAGATCCAGCGTTTTGTACTGCGCCAGAGGGCGCATCAATAGGAGGAAGCATGCATACGATTGTTCAGCCGAAAGGATGGCCGCGCCCCAAGGGTTATGCCAACGGCATCGCGGCCGAAGGGAAATTCCTCTTCGTCGCCGGTCAGGTGGGCTGGAATGAAGAGGAAAAATTCGAAAGCGATGATTTCGTCAAGCAGGTCGAGCAGGCGCTGAAAAACATCGTCGCGGTGCTGACCGAAGGCGGCGCCAGGCCGGAGCATATCGCGCGGATGACGTGGTATGTGACCAGCAAATCGGAGTATCTCGACCGCCTCGCCGAAATCGGCCAGGTTTACAAGAAAGTGATCGGTGCGGTGTTTCCGGCGATGTCGCTGGTGCAGGTCGCGGGTCTGGTCGAAGTCGGCGCCAAGCTTGAGATCGAGGTCACGGCGGTCATTCCAAAATAGAGCCCGCGCTCTGGCTTGCGGGCGCCTCTCCCGGGTGGCGTCGGCGGGCTTTTTTAGAGAAATTGCGATTTCTGCCGGATGCGGCGGGTCAGTGGATGACCTGCCGCATCACGCGGAGGCGTGAGCCGTGTAGCGTGGCGCTGTCGGGCTTGCGCCCAGCTTTGCCGGGCGCAGGTCGGCAGGCCCGCAGACAAATTCCATCCGAGCCATTGTCGTGAGGGGCCTCAAAGTCGCGTGTGATTTTTGGGTCGGGCCAGCCTCGCGGATTTTGCCCGCGCGATCTGCCAGGAATCGAAGACTCTGCGAGTGCCTGCGGCAGGACGGGTGCGGCAGAGCCGGATTGAACGCGTAAATCCGTTACGAAGCGCAGATTGCGCAAAGCCGGCGGTCCGGATTTGGTTTGGCATGCCATCCAGTCGGAAATCAGAAAAAGCGCCTCTTGGCGAAGTGGTGCATGAGTTTCAGGTTTCAGGAAACATGGGTTTCAGGAAAGACGCCTGCAATTTGTGGGTTCCACAGGTCATCCGCCGACTTTCCTCTCACGTATGGATCTCAACCTGCAGGCGCGCAATCTTCACCTTCAGGTGCGCATTCGCTCATGGCTGGGCGGTGAGATGCGGGTAGGGATGGCGCAATCTTGTGCGCTGCGAAATGAAACTTGCGCGCTTTTCAAATAAGGGAGAGGTCGGCAGAACCACCCCGGGATGGATGCTCGCCCGGCCTGGTTTGCTGCGCTGCCAAGGCGGCGCTTCGCTGGCATATTCATATTGTCCGGGGACAGCGCAGGCAACCCGGTGTTTTGCAGGCTTGCACGCAGCACTGTCTCTGCCTGACTGTCGGGATTGCGTCGAAATGTTGCCGTGCCGCGTTTTATAGCTGCAGGGCAGCGCTGTGGTGTGTGCGCTGTCGTCGTCGCTCTGCTGGAAATTTCGCAAGTTCTCAGGAACTTGCAGGGGAGCGCCAGCGGGGCTGGCGGCGACCGCCTTGCGGTCTTTTTCCCCTCCCGCTGCCTTTCCCTCCCGCTGTCTTTCGCGCGAGCCGGCCTGACGTCGGGCGGGAGCCGCTCCCGGCCCATGCCGGGAGCGGCTGAGAGAGGGTCGCAAGCCATACATCAAGGCACAATGTTCAGAGCAATCCTGCCTTTGCCGCCTTGGCCTCGACCTTGGCGCGCAGCTTGTCGACCTCGATGATGAAGCGGCTATGCGTGCCGCGGCTGATTTCCTCAACCGGATCCCTGGCCACGAGATCAAAGCTGACGAGGCGGCCCTCGATCCTGCTGATGGTGACCGTGAGTTCGACTGGCATGCCACGGAGTGTTGCGCCGCCATGCGACACGCTGATGCCGGTTCCTACCGAGTCCTGGCCTGGATCCGTAAAAGTTAGCAGAAACTCTCTGCAGGCGATTTCAAAATCGCGCACCAGTTCCGGCGTGGCGTAGACACGGAGATTTTCGCCGAGAAAATCGATGGTGCGTGGATTGTCGATAACGATCTGACGGGTTTGGGAAAGACCAACGCTTGCTTTATCTTTCATGGGCGTCCTCTCTTGCAGGATCCACAGAACTGTCCCGCTTTGGGAACAGGGCAGTGGGGAACTCGGATTTTTGGTGAGTATTTGACAGGAGGAGTTCTTTCGCATATTCCTAGAAAATGCAATAAGAAAAGGCTGAATGCCGATTAGCCGGGGTTGATCGACCAAACGGATCGATTGACGTACCTGGTCGATCGACGGGAGTGGTCAGCACGATCGGCCGGGTCGAGAGACCGGGCTGGGATGTGATGAATGTCGAGGGATCTGAGGAGGAGCGATGAGCGCAGCATCGGACGTCAAGCGGGTCCCCACCTTCTGCTTCAATTGTGTGTCCGGTCCCGACTTCATGAAAGTGAAGGTTGAGAACGGAATCGCCACGGAGGTGGAGCCGAACTTCGACGCCGAGAAGGTGCATCCGGGTCGCGGCAGGCCCTGTGTCAAAGCCTATGGCGCGGTGCAGAAGACCTATAACCCCAATCGCATCCGCACACCGATGAAGCGGACCAATCTGAAAAAGGGACAGAAGGAAGATCCCGGCTTCACGCCGATCTCATGGGACGAGGCGCTCGACATCATCGCCGAACGTCTCAAGGCGATGCGGGAAAAAGGAGCGGTGGATGACGCCGGTCTGCCGCGTCTGGCGGCGAGCTTCGGCCATGGCGGTACGCCGGCCAACTATATGGGCACTTTCCCTGCCTTTCTCGCCGCATGGGGCAAGGTCGACTACAGCTTCGGCTCGGGCCAGGGCGTCAAATGCACCCATTCCGAGCATCTCTATGGCGAGTTCTGGCATCGCGCCTTCACGGTCTCGGCGGACACGCCGAACGCCCGCTATGTGATCGCCTGCGGGGCCAATGTCGAGGTCACGGGCGGGCCGACCGCAGTGATCCGTCATTCGGAAGCGCGGATCCGTGGTTACAAGCGGGTTCAGGTCGAGCCCAGCCTGACGATTTCCGCCGCCTGTTCGGCGGAATGGGTGCCGATCCGCCCCAAGACCGACCCTGCTTTCCTGTTCGCGCTGATTCACGTCCTGGTTCATGAGCATGGTCTTGGCAAGCTCGACGTGGCGTTCCTGCGCGATCGCACCGCCTCGCCCTATCTGGTGGCCCCCGACGGGCTCTACTTGCGCGAGCCCGAAAGCGGCAAGCCGCTGTTGTGGGATGAAATGACGCAGAAGGCGGTGCCATTCGACACCGAAGGCGCGGTGCCGGCGGTCGCCGGCCGCTACCAGGTTGCGGCTGCGGTGACGCGCGATGCCGATGCGGCGCTCAGGGAATATTCCAATGTCGAGGGCATCACGGCCCATCAGGCGCTGGCCGACCACATCAGGCGTTATACGCCGGAATGGGCGGCTGCGATCTGTGACGTGCCCGCCGAGACCATTCGCCGCATCGGCCGCGAATATCTTGAAGCCGCCTCGATCGGTGCAACAATAGAAATCGATGGCAAAACCCTGCCGCTGCGGCCCGTGGCGGTGACGCTCGGCAAGTCGGTCAACAACGGCTGGGGTGCCTATGAGTGCTGCTGGGCGCGCACCGTGCTGGCGACCCTGGTGGGGGCGCTGGAAAATCCCGGCGGCCTGCTCGGCACCACGGTGCGCATCAATCGTCCGCAGGAAAACCGTCAGCTCAGTGTGAAGCCGGGGGATGACGGCTTCATGGTGCAGTATTTCAATCCGACCAGCAGCAACGGCTGGGAGGCGGAGCCGACCACGCGCAATCTGCACCGCACTCTGGTGCCGATCGTCGGGCGCAACGGCGGCTGGAGCCAGGCTCTGGGGCCGACCCAGCTGGCGTGGATGTTCCAGGAGGAACGGCCTGCGGACTGGGCCTGGAAGGAACCGACCTATCCGGAATTGTGGTTTGTCTACCGCTCCAACCCGGCCATCTCCTTCTGGGACACGCGCCGGCTCGCCGAGTCGGTGGCGCGCTTTCCCTTCATGGTGGCCTTCGCCTATACTGTGGACGAAACCAACTACATGGCCGACCTCCTGCTGCCGGAGGCCACCGACCTGGAGTCGAACCAGGTGATCCGCATGGGCGGCACCAAATATATGGAGCATTTCTGGGACTATTACGGTGTGGTGCTGCGTCAGAAGGCGGTCGAGCCGCAGGGCGATGCGCGTGATTTCACCTGGATCGCCACCGAACTGGCAAAGCGCACCGGGATGCTGACGGACTATGTCAAAAACATCAACCGCGGCGTTGCCGGGGTGTCGCCGCTCAAGGGTGACAGTTATGATTTCAGCCTTGATCCCGAGACAGCGCCGCAGTCCGACGATATCTGGGACCGGGTCTGCCGCGCTGCGACCACGGTGTTGTCCGGCGGCAAGGAGGAGCACGGCCTCGACTGGTTCAGGGAACACGGCTTCTATGCGCTGCCGATGTCGCGCCTGGAATGGTATCTGACGCCGACGCTTGAGGCGCAGGGGCTGCGCTATGAGCTGCCCTATCAGGAGCGGTTGTTGCGGGTGGGACGGGAACTTCGCAGCCGTCTCCATGACCAGAACATACACTGGTGGGACAGCCAGCTCACCGAATATGTCGCTCTCCCGGAATGGCATGATGTGCCGGAGCGCTGGATCAAGGCTCTGGTCAATGCCGGCGCGCGTGAAGAAGACTACCCGTTCTGGCTCCTGACCACCAAGAGCATGCAATACCATTCGGGCGGCAATGCCGGGATTGCGCTGATGAACGAGGTATCCTCCAATCTGCACGGTCACACCGGTGTGATGATCAATGTCGCGACTGCGGCGCGGCTTGGCATCGCCGAGGGCGACCGCGTCGAAGTGCGCTCCCATATCGGGGCCACCTATGGCAGGGCGGCGCTGATGAAGGGGGTGCGGCCCGACACCATCGTGATCCTCGGGCAGTTCGATCACTGGGCCACGCCCTATATCAAGGATGAGGAGCGGGCCAGCCTCAACACCATCGCACCAATGACACTGGAGTTGACAGACGCGACGGGGTCTGGTGCGGATATCGTGCGCGTTTCCGTGCGTCGGATGGGAGTCGCGGGATGAGCAGACGCTATGTGATGGTGGTCGACCTGCGCCGCTGTGTCGGCTGTCAGACCTGCACGGTGGCGTGCAAGGGTGCCAACGCGACGCCGGCGGGCGTGCAGTGGCGACGTGTGCTCGACATCGAGACCGGGGAATTTCCCGAGGTGCGCCGCACCTTCGTGCCGATGGCCTGTATGCATTGCGACAACCCGCCCTGCATGGAAGTCTGTCCGACCACGGCGACCGGACAGAGTGCCGATGGTCTGGTGACCATCGATTACGATCTGTGCATCGGCTGTGCCAACTGCATCATGGCCTGTCCCTATGATGCGCGCAGCATTGCCCATGAGCCGCGTTTTTCCTACGGCACGCCGATGGCGTCCGAGCTGGCACGCTTTGATGCCGGGCGGATTGCGGTAGCCACCAAATGCTCCTTCTGCAGGGAGCGTGTGGAGGAGGCTCTGCGGAGCGGCCAGACCCCGGGGGTGGACCCGGACGTAACGCCGGCCTGCGTCAATTCCTGTATCGCCGGTGCGCTGCATTTCGGGGACATCCGGGACCCGCGCAGCAACGTGGCCGGACTTCTGGGGGGTGCGAAACATTTCCGCATGCATGAGGAACTCGGTACCAATCCTGCCGTCTACTACATCTGGGATGAGGAGCGCGAGTCATGAGTGAATCCAACGACGTCCTCGATCGCATGGCCCCGCGTCTGCAGGGCAACTGGGATGAACGTGCGGCGGCGAATTTCATTCTCGGCGGCGTCGGCAGCGGCCTGCTGGCGGCCATGCTGCTGCTGTCCGGGGTCGGCGCCGGTCGGCGCTGGGTGACATTGCTGGCACTGGTGCTGATGGCGGGTGGTCTGACTGCGGTGTGGCTTGAGATCGGCCGGCCGCTGCGGGCACTCAATGTCTATCGCAACGCCCGCACCTCGTGGATGACGCGTGAGGCCATCGTCGCCTCCCTCGCTTTCGCCTGCGGCGCGGTTGCGGTGCTGTTCGACTGGCCCGGGGCCTACTGGCTCGCCGGTCTGTTCGGCTTTGCCTTCCTCTATGCCCAGGCGCGGATCCTCAAGGCCAACAAGGGCATTCCGGCCTGGCGCCAGGACACCATCGTCGCCATGATCGTGACCACGGATCTGGCGGAGGGCGCGGGGCTTCTGAGTCTCACGGCATTTTTCTGGGGGGAGCTGGCGCCCTTCAGCGTGCTGGTGATCGGTCTGATCACGCTCCTGTTTCTGCGCCTCATCGCCTGGAGCGGTGTCGATGAGTGGCCGGGCTATCTGCCGCAACTGCGTCGCATGGGTGCGCCTTCCGGGACTTTGAAGGTGTTTGACGCAATCGAGATGCAGTTCCTGTGGTTCGGTCATGTCGCGCCGCTGGTTCTGCTGCTGCTGGCGCTTTTCTTCGGCTGGCACTGGCTGCTGGCGCTGGCCGGGATCCTGGCGCTGGGTGCGGGGGCATGGTTCAAATATGTTCTGGTGTGCCAGGCGGCTTTCACCCAGGGCCTGGCGTTGCCGCGTACACCTGCTCATGGCGCGGGCGAACCGGGTGCGGGTGACCAGCCAGGCTGGACTGCGCGCCAGGACGGCTGAAGCGCGCTCTTTAGCTGTGGACGGAGAGTGAAAAGACTGACAGACTTGAAGCCCGCGAAGCGGGAAACGCGCAGAAAAATACACGCAAAAAGCGCAAAAGAAGATGTCGGCGGGAGGATTGAGGCAATGTACGAGGTGCGTCTTCATGGACGCGGAGGGCAGGGTGCGGTGATGGCGGCCGGGATTCTGGCCGCGGCCATCGTTGCCGAGGGGCGCTATGCGGTTTCGATACCCGCTTTCGGTTTCGAGCGTCGCGGCGCCCCGGTGGTGACCTTTCTGCGGGTGGACGACCGCGAAATCCGCCGCATGACCAACATCACCGATCCCGATTGTGTGGTCTGCATTGATCCGACGATTTCCCGTGCCGTCAACGTCTTCGCCGGGCTTAAAGCGGGTGGTACGCTGATCCAGACCACGGGCCGGGCGCTCGGGGAACTGGAGGTGCCGGATTTTGTCGGCACCGTGGCGGTGATCGATGCGATTGCGATCGCCCGGGAAATCTTCCGCCGTCCGATCACCAATACCCTGATGCTTGGCGCCTTTGCCCGGGTCACGGGAGCGGTGTCGCTGGCGGCACTCAAACAGGCGATCGCCGAGTCGGATCTGCGCGACGCCAATCCCGGGCAGAATATGACGGCGCTGGATCGTGGCTTCAACGAGGTCGAGATTGTCCATCGCAACCGGGGCGCGGCATGACTTCGCATCATTCCTATCCGATGTTCGACCCTGTCGCTTCCGGTGTGGCCGACGATCTCTGTCCGATTGCCACCGTGATCAGTCCGATGCTGCCGGGGGACTGGCGCAGTGTGCGTCCCGTGGTCGATCGCGACAAATGCGTCAAATGTGCGGTGTGCTGGATCTATTGCCCGGTGCAATGCGTGGTGGAGAGGGCGGCCTGGTTTGATTTCGATCTCAAGCGCTGCAAGGGCTGCGGCATCTGCGCCAATGAATGTCCGCATCGGGCCATCGCGATGGTTGAGGAGGTGGCGGCATGAGCGTGGCGTTTGCGGAAAAGAGGTTGGAAGGCTCGAACCAGCCGCGCCATATCCTGTGCGAGGGCAACGAGGCTTCGGCGCTGGCGGTGTCGATGGTGCGGCCGGACATGGTGTCGATCTATCCGATCACGCCGCAGACCAGCCTGGTGGAATATCTCGCCAAACTGGTCGGCAACGGGCAGATGGATGCCGATATCGTAGAGGCCGAGGGCGAGCACTCGGTGCTTTCGGTGCTGCAGGGCGCGGCGCTGGCCGGCGGGCGCACCTTCACCGCGACCTGCGGCCCCGGGCTGGCCTTCATGTTCGAGCCTTACCTGCGCACCCCGGGCCTGCGGCTGCCGATGGTGATGACGATCGTGACCCGGGACGGCATCACGCCGCAGACCGTGTGGGGCGGGCATCAGGATGCCATGACGGTGCGCGAAGCCGGCTGGGTGCAGATCTATTGCGAGTCGGTCCAGGAGGTCCTCGATACCACCATCATGGCTTTCAAAATCGCCGAACATCGCGATGTCATGCTGCCGGTCAATATCTGTCTCGACGGCAACTATCTGTCCTATGGCGCCACCCGGGTGACGCTTCCCGCCCAATCCGATGTCGACGCCTTTCTCGGGCCTGCCGATGTCAACTGGCATGTTGCGCTGGATCCGCTGCGGCCGATGGCGGTTGACCCGCTGACCGGTGGCGGCGGTCGCGAAGGGGCGGCGGCCTTTGTGCGCTATCGCAAGGGCCAGTGCCGCGGCATGCAGAATGCGCTTTCCGTGATCGAAGAGGTGCACCGGGACTATGGAGCGCGGGTCGGGCGCTATTTTGCTCCTCTGGTCGAAAGCTACCGCATGGAGGGGGCCGAGTTTGCTCTGGTGACGCTTGGCAGCATGACCGGAGCGGCCAAGGATGCGGTCGATGAGGCGCGTGATCAGGGCGTGCCGGTCGGCATTGTCAAGATCAAGACTTTCAGTCCGTTTCCGGTCAAGGCGCTGGTCCGGGCGCTGGCGCAGGTCAAGGCCATCGGCGTGGTCGATCGCTCGGTGGCGTTCCGCTGGAACTGCGGCCCGACCTGCCAGGAACTCCTGGGCGCCATGTATCATTTTGAGCGCAGGGTGCCGGTGGCAAGCTTCATCGGCGGCCTGTCGGGGGCGGATATCACGGTGGCCGATTTCCATGGCGTGATCCGGCGCACGCAGCAACTGGTCGGGGGGCGTGCCCCGACCGAGCCCATCTGGATCAACGAGTAGAGAGTGGATCAGGGATCTTTAAAGCCATGCAACAGGTCCGCTATCTCGTTGTCGGCAGCAGCCATGCGGCGCTGGAAGCAGTGAATGCGATCCGCATGCAGGATCGCGAGGGTACGCTGGCAATGGTCAGCCGTGACGGCTCTGCCCCCTATTCGCCCACCGTGCTGCCTTATGTGGTCTCGGGCAAATCGCAGCCCGACAATGTCGCTCTGCGCCAGGAGGGCTATTTCGCGGAAAACGGCATTGCCACCCTGCGGGGCCGCACTCTGGTCGGGCTCCGATCCGGGAGCAATGTCGCGCTCTTCGACGACGGGGCGGAGATCGGCTATGAGCGCCTCCTGCTGGCCACCGGTGCCTCTCCTGTCGTGCCGCCGATCCCGGGGATCGACACGGTGCCCTTCCATGTGCTGCGCAGCCTGGACGATGCCATCGCCTTGCGGGCCGCCATCGGCAGCTCACGTCGCGCCGTGGTGCTGGGCGGCGGCCTGGTCGGCATGCATGCGGCGGAAAATCTGGTCAAGGCCGGTGCCGACGTCACCCTTGTCGAGATGCAGAACCAGCTGCTCGGGGCCTATTTCGACCGGGTCGCCGGTGACATCATCGCAGCCGCCTTCACCGCCAAGGGGGCGAGCATCCTCACCGGCCAGCGCGTGGTCGCTCTGGCGCGATCCGGCAGCACGACCACAGTGCAGCTTGAGGATGGGCGCAGCATTGAGGCCGATCTGCTTCTGGTGGCGACCGGGGTGCGGCCGGATTTGTCCTATCTCAAGGGTAGCGGCATCGCCCATGAGGACGGCATCCTGGTCGATGATCACATGCGCACCAGTGTTGCCAATATCTGGGCGGCCGGAGACTGTGCCAAGGCCCGGGACTTCTATGGCGACAAGCTCGTCCTCAATGCCATCCTGCCGGATGCCGCCGAACAGGGCCGCATCGCCGGCATGGCGATGGCCGGCGATGACGGGATGAAGCCCTATAGCGGCGCCGTGCCGCTCAACACCTATCACTTCTTCGGAAGCCACGCGATCTCGGTCGGTCGCGAAGTCGCGGGTGCCGAGGAATTGCTGCGTCATGACGAAAACAATGCGCGCTATCTGCGCGTGGTGACCAGAGAGGGCCGGTTGGCGGGCATTTTCGGCGTCAACGTCTTCTTCGATGCCGGGATCATGCGCCAGCTGATCCTGCGGCGGGTCGCTGTTTCGGCTTCTCTGGATCGGCTGCTCAGCGATCCGCTTGCCACGGGTCGCGAATTCATGTCCCGGTTGTGGAGGTAATCATGGGTCAGGCTTACTCCACCATCGCCTTTGATGTGGGCAAATGCGATTCCTGCGGCAAATGCATGTCGGCCTGCGCGCTGGCCAAAACCGGGACGGGCGATGTCGCGCGCTCCCGTATCCAGATCCTGGGTGAGCAGGGCGACTATAATCTGGCGCTGTGCCGCCAGTGTGGCGACCCCAAATGCGTCATGGTCTGTCCGGCGGCGGCCTTGACCAAGAATGCCGACAGCGGCGTCATCGACTATGACCCGTCAAAATGCGTCAACTGCCTGCTCTGCACCATCGGCTGTGCCTTTGGTGGCATTGCCCCCGATGCGGTCACGGCCGGGATGGCCAAATGCGACATGTGCGACGGCGCGCCGTCCTGTGTCGCGGCCTGTCCGAGCGGGGCGCTCAAACACGTCACTACGGCGCGGATTTATCGCGAGGTCGGCGACTGGGAGGACCTGTTCGCGCCCGGCCTGTCGGGATGTCAGGGCTGCAACACCGAGTTGCTGATGCGTCATGCGCTGCGTCGCGTCGGGCCGGATACCGTGCTGGCGACGCCGCCGGGCTGTGTGCCGGGCATGGGGTCGGTGGGCTATAACGGGGTCACCGGCACCAAGGTCCCGGTCTTCCATCCGCTGCTGACCAATACGGCGCCGATGCTGGCGGGCATAAGGCGCCAGCTCAAGCGCAAAGGGCGGGAGGTCACCGCGATGGCGCTGGCCGGCGACGGCGGCGCTTCCGATGTCGGCTTCCAGTCGCTGTCGGGGGCGGCGGAGCGCGGTGAAGAGATCCTGTTCCTTGTGATCGACAATGAGGGCTATATGAATACGGGCATGCAGCGCTCGAGCTGCACGCCCTTCGGGGCCTGGACCTCGACCACGCCGGTGGGCAGCGAGAGCCGGGGCAAATCCCAGGATGCCAAGAACCTGCCGCTGTTGATGGTCAACCACCGCTGCGCCTATGTGGCCACTGCTTCGACCGCCTATATGCAGGATTTCTATGACAAGCTCGACAAGGCGATCGCGGCAGCCCGCCATGGCTTCGCCTATCTCCACGTCTATTCGCCCTGCACCACCGGATGGCGTTTCCCCAGCGAGCGCAATATGGAGGTGGCGCGCAAGGCGGTCGAAACCAACTTCGTGATGCTGTGGGAGTTCACACCCCAGTCCGGGCTCAACTTCACCCACGAACACGATCATCCGCTGCCGGTGACGGAGTATCTCAAGGCCATGGGGCGCTTCCGGCATCTTGATGAGGCCCAGATCGCCCATATCCAGGCCAAGGTCGAAGAGAACAGGGCCCACGTGGAACGTATGGCGGAGGCTTCGTCGAGGTCTGGGTCGACGTCGGGGTCGAACTCCGCGGTGGCGGTGGGCGCGGTTGAATGATGCGGCAGGACGACGGTTCGAGATCTGCACCGCGCCTCCCGTAAAACAAGAGGGGCTGCGCGGAAATAGCAGACAGCACGGACGAACGACAAGTTGAAAGGGACGGAAATGAATGTGAGGGCGACGCCGCATGGGCTTGAGCCGATTGAGACCGCCAGCCGTGATGAGCTGCAGGCCCTGCAACTGCAGCGGCTGAAAGCGAGCCTGAGCCGCGCCTACAACAACGTCGCCCATTACCGGGCCAAGTTCGATCAGGCAGGCGTTCATCCCGACGACGTGAGAGACCTCGCCGATCTCGCCAGATTTCCCTTCACCACCAAGGCCGATCTGCGCGAGACCTATCCTTACGGCATGTTCGCGGTGCCGATGCGCGACATCGTGCGCATCCATGCCTCCTCCGGCACCACCGGCAAGCCGACCGTGGTCGGCTATACACAGAACGACATTTCAACCTGGGCCGATCTCGTCGCCCGCTCGCTGCGCGCCGCAGGTGCCACCAAAGACGACATCCTGCAGAATGCCTATGGTTACGGGCTGTTCACCGGCGGCATCGGCCTGCATTATGGCGGCGAGCGTCTCGGCATGGCGGTGATTCCGATCTCCGGCGGTCAGACCGAGAAACAGGTGCAGCTGATTGTCGACTTCAGGCCCACCGTGATTGCGGTGACCCCGTCCTATTCGCTGACGCTGGCCGACGAGCTGGAACGCCAGGGACTGAAAGCCAGCGACACCAGCCTGCGCATCGCCATCGTCGGGGCCGAGCCCTGGACCAACGAGATGCGGCGGGAGATTGAGACCAGGCTCGGGGTCGATGCGGTCGATATCTATGGTCTGTCCGAAGTGATGGGACCGGGCGTGGCCTGCGAAGCCGTCGAGACCAAGGATGGCCCGCATATCTGGGAGGATCATTTCTATCCCGAAATCATCGACCCCGACTCCGGGGCGGTGCTGCCGGACGGAACCGAGGGCGAACTGGTGTTCACCTCGCTGACCAAGGAAGCGCTGCCGATCATCCGCTACCGTACCCGTGATCTCACCCGACTGCTGCCCGGGACGGCGCGCACCATGCGGCGCATGGGCAAGATCACGGGGCGCTCCGATGACATGCTGATCATTCGCGGCGTCAATCTGTTCCCGACCCAGATCGAGGAAGTGCTGCTGCGCAATCCCAATCTCTGCGCCCAGTACCAGCTTCGCGTCAGCCGTACCGGCAATCTCGATGAACTGGAGGTTCTGGTTGAAACCCAGCCCAGCGTCGGGCGGGTGACGCCCGCGCAGCGCGAGGAGATCGAGCGTGACGTCACCCACCATATCAAATCGCTGATCGGGGTCAGCGTCACGCTGCATGTGCTCGATCCCGACACCATCGAGCGCACCGTGGTCGGCAAGGCCAGGCGGGTGGTCGATCTGCGCAAAGGTGACCACTGAAATGGGTGACGACGGAAAGAGGGCGATCACGGGGCCTGCTGGTTTCTCTCTCTCCCGGACGTGAGATCGCTGCTGGACAAGCGGGCTTTAGTTTAGGTTCTGGGCTGAGGTTCTCGATGCCGCCGGATATTCTGCAGCTGCTGTTTTCCGGGGTCACGGTGGGGGCGACCTATGCCCTTGCCGCGCTCGGCTTCACGCTGATCTACAACGCCAGCAATGTGATCAACTTTGCCCAGGGCGAGTTCATCATGCTGGGCGGCATGCTGGCGGTGTTTTTTGTCGGCATCGATCTGCCGCTGCCACTGGTGCTGGTGCTTTCGATTCTGATTCCGGCCGTGGTCGGCGTTGCGGTCGCGGAACTTGCGATTGCGCCGGCCAGGGGTGCCGACACGGTGAGCCTGATCATCATCACCATCGGCGTGGCGCTGATCCTGCGCGGTTTCATGCAGATCTGGCGCGGCAAGGCGACCGCAATCCTTGCTCCCTTTTCCGGAGATGTGCCGATCCTGATCGGCGGTGCCGCTCTGTTGCCGCAGAGCCTGTGGGTGCTCGGCACGTCCGCGGTGATCGTGATCGCGCTGGCTCTGTTTTTCAGTCGCAGCCTGCTCGGCAAGGCCATTCTCGCCACCTCGATCGACCCGCTTGCGGCGCAGCTGGTGGGAATCAATACAAGATTTGTCGTGCTGGTGAGCTTTGCGCTGTCGGCGGCGATCGGGGCGATCGGCGGCATTGTGGTGAGCCCGATCACCATGACCTCCTATGATGTCGGCATCATGCTCGGTCTCAAGGGCTTTGTTGCTGTGATCGTCGGCGGGCTGGGTTCGGCGCCCGGTGCCGTAGTGGGGGGACTGATGGTCGGCATCGTGGAGCAGCTGGCTGCTGGTTCGCCCTATATCTCATCGGCCTATAAGGACGCCGTTCCCTTCCTGCTGATCTTCGTCATCCTGTTTTTCAGGCCGCGCGGCCTGTTCGGTGCAAAGGTGAGCGAACGTGTGTGAGAACCGTGCCCTTCCGTCGCGAGCTGTCGCCGAAAGAGAGGATGCTGCCGTGTGTGGTCTGCAGCGGATCACGGAGGCGAAGCCCGGGGGGCATCGGCAGCGACAGCGGAAACAGCGAGGCCGGCGATGAAAGCTCCGCATTCCGGTCTCGTGATCCTCGGTGCCATCCTCCTGGTGCTGCCCTTCCTGCTTCCCAACAGCTATTGGGTCGATATCGTCAATCGCATGGCGATCAACGCCGTGGTGGTGCTGGGGCTCAATCTGCTGATGGGCTATGCCGGCCAGGTCAGTCTCGGTCACGCGGGCTTTTTCGGCATCGGCGCCTATGCCTCGGCGATCCTGCCGACCCATTTCGGCTGGCCGCCGGTGGCCGCCTTGGGTGCCGGCGCCCTGGGGGCGTCGGCTCTGGCGCTGGTGGTGGCGCGACCGATCTTCCGTCTCAGGGGCCACTATCTGGCCATGGCGACACTGGGTCTTGGTCTGATCATCCATAAGGTCCTGGAGACCGAGGTGAACTATAGCGGCGGCCCCGACGGCATGCCGGTGCCGCCGCTGTCACTGGCCGGTTTTGAGATCTCCGGCGAGCGGCAATGGTACTGGCTCCTGGCGGCGCTGCTGCTGTTTTCGATCTGGGCCTGTCAGAACCTGATTGACTCGCCGTTCGGGCGGGCACTGCGCGGTCTCCATGGCTCGGAGGTGGCCGCCCGGGTCGCAGGCGTCGATGTGGCGCGCTACAAGATGACGATCTTTGTGCTGTCGGCCTTCTTCGCCAGCATCATGGGCAGCCTTGCCGCCCATTATGGGGAGTTCGTGTCCCCGGCCAAAGCTGCCTTCCCGCAGTCGATTGCGCTGGTGACGATGGTGGTGGTCGGCGGCATGGCGTCGATTTACGGCTCGGTGGTCGGGGCGGTGCTGCTGACCGGGGTGCCGGAGCTGCTGGCGACATTCGAGGGCTGGGACGTTGTCGTCTTCGGCTTTATCCTGGTGCTGTCGATGATCTTCATGCCGAGAGGCCTGGTGCCGACCCTGGCCGCGTGGCGAGTAAAGGACGGTGACAATGCCAGCCCTGCTTGAAGTCACCCGCATCTCCAAATCCTTCGGCGGCGTCCAGGCGGTGCAGGATGTCAGCTTCAGCGTTCAAGCCGGCGTGGTCTATTCGGTGATCGGCCCCAATGGCGCCGGCAAGACCTCGCTGTTCAATATCATCACCGGGATCTATGCGCCGTCGGGCGGAGAGGTCCGCCTTGGGGGGGAGGTGGTGAGCGGGCTTGCGCCGCACCAGCTGGCGAAGAGGGGCATGGCGCGGACCTTCCAGAATCTTCAGATCTGCATGAACATGACGGCGCTGGAGAATGTCATGCTGGGGGCCCACCTCGGCATGGATCGCAATTTCATCAAGGCGATGCTGCGCTTTCCGTCGCTGCGGCGCGCCGACGCTGTGTTGCGGGAGCGCGCCGGTGAGCTGATGCGCTATGTCGGCCTCGGCAGCGGACACGGCAGTGCGGCCAGTGCCCTGTCTTATGGGACGCTGAAACGGCTGGAGATTGCGCGTGCGCTGGCCGCGCGGCCGAAGATCCTGTTTCTCGATGAGCCGGCGGCCGGCTTCAACCCGAAGGAGACCGCAGAGATCGATGAGCTGATCCGAAAGATCGCCGATGACGGGGTGACCGTGGTGCTGGTGGAGCACGATATGAAGATGGTGATGAATATTTCGGATCGCATTCTGGTGCTCAACTACGGCAGGAAGCTGGCGGAAGGGTCGGCGGCCGAAGTGCGGGAAAATCCGGAAGTGATCGCGGCCTATCTCGGCAAGGCGGCCTGATCATCATGGGGAAGGCGGTTGTGTCTGCGCAGTGTGGAGAGAAGGCGGAGCTGCCGCTCCTGGTGGTGGAGGGGGTGGCGAGCGACTATGGACCGGTCCGGGCGCTCCGCGAGGTCGGTTTCGAGGTGCGGCGCGAACAGCTGGTGGCGCTGGTCGGGGCCAACGGGGCGGGCAAGACCACGCTGCTGCGGGCGCTTTCCGGGGTGCAGAAAGTGAGCAGCGGCCGGGTTCACTTCGACGGCCGTGACATCACC
>Ga0123357_10003631_pt1 | contig 17788 bp, 12 predicted proteins | sample TergutEmb28metaG_FD_89873 | JGI IMG/M metagenome (GOLD analysis project Ga0123357, IMG submission 89873) | Embiratermes neotenicus P4 segment gut microbial communities from Petit-Saut dam, French Guiana - Emb289 P4 | ecosystem: Host-associated > Arthropoda: Insects > Digestive system > Gut ... | reverse complement strand
TTATTATTATTATTATTATTATTATTATTATGAAAAAATCACTTTTTATTTTAACTATTTCTTGTGAAGTTTGTCACAACGAGCTAGTAGAGACAGTCCTATATTTCGGATCCATTTTTCTTTTTAAGGAATGTACATCTAGGAGGCTGAAGACAAGATATTATAGTCTCGTGTGCAAGTGACTCACTCCTAGCCTTATACTTCAATATATATTTCACTGGCCAACATGTTTGTGCCACTGTACTAAGACATCCTGGTGGTATAATGACTCAATTCAGTTATAAGAAAACAGTCACGTTTTCTAATTCGAAATCGCCATGTGTTGTGGAGAACACGATCTCGTGTAGGACGTTTAATACAGTTGTACGTATCATTAGCATGGTAGCAAATGTATGTTATACTGCTGACTTAAATGCTGCAATACAAGCGATAAAATGAATGACCTTACCTTGCATAAAGTGACGGACATGGCCTCAGCACTTGCTTTGAACGAGTATTATGCGTTTATGTCATGGCTAAATCTAATTATAGTTTCTACAGATACAATAATAATCTTGTGACGCCCTTCGCAGAAAGTTTGTATCGGCACTTCCCGTTTCGTGGGTGTCATTCATGCCTTTCTTTACTTTCAAGGAGGAGAAGCCTACAACACAGTGGCCATCTGGGTACCTTTTATATGTCTTCTCGTGCCTCCTTCTGAATCTTAGCATGAAGCTCTGTGAAGTAAAGTATTAAGGTTATACGCCGCCGATCACTTGGAAGTAGTTTTAACCTGTGCCTGCCTTAACTTCCTGGAGCGTCCGCACGTTTTGTAGCCTGCTTGGCGTAGCAGAAAGTAAATTCCCTTATTAACTTTACCTTAACGACCTCTGTCTTAAGCAGATGATGCAAGACCACTTCGAAGGAGAGAACGAGCGCCAGTCAACACAAAGTGTTGAAATTGTGTAAAATGGCAGATATTCAAATGTACGTGAAGACCCATTGATAGTGCCAGTTTTGTCATGAGTACAAATAACACATAACTTATCTTGGGCAAATTTATTTTTGTTTAGCCTTCGTCCTTTCTAAAAATGGAAGGATTTGTCTCGTGAGATTACCATGTCGTATGTATATGTGTGTATTATCGTGTCTCTGTTTCAGCGTTTGAACCACTTGATCGATTTTCACGAAATCGAGTATGAATATTGTGCCTTTAAAGGACATCTAATCGCCCTACTTTTAATCTCCTACATTTGGTAATAATAACTTAGTGTGAGCACAAACTTCTGAGGCGGGAGCGACAGTAGCGCCCCTTACTTTAGGGTCCTGACATGATGATGTATAATATTGTAATATTTTTGTGGAATTTATAACAATAACATAGCAACTGTGCGAAATATTTCTTTAACTTCCGGTTTGTTGACGCTAGTTAATGAACCATTGGAGCTAGTCACATGAAATTTGGTAAGAATATTATTATAAGCATGCTGATAAGCTACACTGCGATACGAAATTCTGATGCTGTATCTCTATATTCTAACGTATGTAGAATATGTACTTAGTAGACATGTCTTTGCAAGAGCAAAATGAAACAATGCAGATACTAACAGATAAACAGGATCAGAAATCTCTACAGCAGGAAATCAGGTTTCATGAATTCCTTATTATTTAAATATAGTAGCTTCTGTATGGATAATTTTTACGTGGTCGTGTATGTGTGTGTGTGCATGCATGCGCGTATTCTTTTGCTCTACAAGTGAAGCTCTGATCTCCTGTAGCCCATAAGGATTTTCTGGAACTCAGGGCAGTTATTTCAGCATATGAGAAATTCAAACCATTGTTTTAAATGAATAATCTGGAGTAACCGATTGAAACACGAAAATGATTAACCAAACAGTGCTGTCGAAAATTTGAATCAGTCGTCTCTTAGTACAGGTCGACTAACAAGCCAATTAACTCTGTAGAGCAGATTCGGTTTTGACAATCTGACAGTCTTTTAGCTAGTCAAGAAATTCATCTCCCTTTATGGAACACATAGGTTCATTACCGCGTCCACAAAGCTAGCAACTGAACCGAAAACTAGGTTCCATTTTAATATTATCCTTGCATTTACTCTTAGGTCGTCCACATGATCTGTCCCCGTTACGTTGACCGACAAATATTTTGTATAGGGATCTACATTTCTGCACAGAGGAACCACACCTATTGGTAGTCTAGATCCATGAAATTACTTGAAATTTGGAATGTTTAAATTTTGTGGATACTTGTTTTATTGCTCATGTATTGTGTATAACCTCTTTGTGTCACTGTATACTGACAAGGCTGCTGCACAACGTTTATCCTTCAGGACAGTGAAAGTGAGTAACTGGAACGGTCAGATTTTGAGGTCGGCTCGAACCACGTACCTGGTGTTCCTTTGAAACATCACGTAACTGATCTATTGATTAGTTTGCTCTGGTTTCTTCACTTTCATGCTGTTTGCTAACTGCGTTCCGAGGCCTGCTACCCGCACTGAAGTGAAGTTTACACTGTGGTTCTACAGTACGCCTAGTTTACTGTCTAGATACCATATCACAATTTTTGGTCATCTCTCGAAGGTTACCGACCCATCGTATTTTAATCACATCAGCCACTCTAGCCAGTGTCAAAAATAAGGCTACGGTGAACACAAATGCGACATATTGGAAATTTCATGCGTATAAACGTGTAGAAGGTGCGTATCTAATGTGATGTGAAGCTTAAACAGTGAAAGAGTCTACAACTTTACACATAATTAGGCACGGCGCTAATTTTTATCCAGTCCGAGATGTCGGTTTTCTAGTTGAAGTGTGAGACCATTTCTTTTAAACATTTTAATCTGCTTTCGTGTTTTGATCATAGGATGACAATCGTTCACCCTTAATTGGAGGAGACGCAATCATTGGCGTTTTGCACTGAAAAGTCGTGAGAATAGCTCTTCATTTGTCCCTTTCGCGATCCAGGTGAATCCAGTCTATGACCATCCTTCCAATTTCTTCAAGATACATTTTAATATTATCCCCCATCTACGCCTAGGTATTCCTAGAAATGTCTTTCCTTCACGTTTCTCCCACCAAAGCCCTCTGTGTGCTTATGGTATTTCCCGTACGTGCCAGATGGCTCACCCATCTTATCTACCTGTATCCTTCTTGATTTGGTCACGCTAATAATATTTGGTGAGGGGTACAAATGTTGAACCTTCTCGCTGTGTAACGCTCTCGGCCAGCTTCCTGTTGCTTACACCCTCTTAGATCCAAATATATTTTTTTGGGGGGGGGGGGGGGGTGTAAAATATTACAAGGAAAGGGCTGTCCTTATTATGTGTCCTTCGTAAAATCACCTCCTGGAAGGTAGCCATAATAGGTGGCCCAAACATGTTGGAGGTTTACAACTATTAAAATGTAATAAATTCACATATGTTTATATGCACTTGTTGGTCGTATTCTCACAGTGAGCACTCAGTCTTTGTTTTTCCCTTAATGTGTGAGGTCACTTTCACACTCATACACAACAGGCAATTTTATAGCCTGACTTTTAATCGTTATTCTTCCTGATGGCGAACGGGAAGACAGAACACTGGGCCGATTCGTAGCAGGCATTCCCCGAATTTAACGTGTTTTGCGAACGTCTAATGTAAAGTTCGAGTAACTCAGAATGAGCCGAAACTTACCACAGTTTAGTTAAGTTTAGTTATTTTAAGTAATGTGAACATCAAGAAAACATTTATTATGATTATAATTAATTTTTCTTATTAGTACTGGTATGAACAACTGAAAAGCATTCATACAACTTTCGTTCAATTACGTACGAAGCACACCCAAGTAAGGCAGCTAAAGTTATCAATACCCTGTAAAAATAGTCGTAGTTGAACGTGTTATTTTTTATTAATTATATGCAAACATTCGATGCTGTGAAGTTGTACTCATTTCAGAGGTATATACAGTACTAATGTTCATGGTTTTTGAGAATTTCATATTTAATAAATGCTAATTATTGCAATCATATGCCCTTTTAATTAACAAAAACCTGCACTATTGCAATCATATGCCCTTTTAATTAACAAAAACCTGCACTATTCGGCGTGGATCAATTTAATTTGTGAGGCTTGCCTCCAAGCTATTTGATAGCTTTAATTTATTCCAGTCTCAGTTTTGTCTTAGAAACTGTGCAAGAATTTGCGTGCAAGAAATGTGGTTGTCATTAACTGTAGCCTCTTTCGGAATTTACCACGCAGTGCGAACTCATTACATTGTGCCGGAAGGATCAAAGTTAGAGGCATGTTTCACATACGTGGTGTAATTAGTTTGTACAGTACAGGGAGACTTATCATACTTTATGCGTGTCGTCATGGTAGGATTTATCAAGACTCTTCTGTTCTGTAATTCCTTTATGGCAGCAGGTACGTGTCCAGACATTGTGAATGGAATATTTCCAGACATGCTTTCCCTTTCCGGCAGAACTGCAGCAGAAAATATTCCAGATGCCAGTGGAATATTCCTAGACATCTTTTAAAAAGTGGACGTTCCGAGATTGCTGCCACAAGGTTAGCCATTCTGAATGGATGTTTACTGTCTTTTGCCCGGACCATGTTAAAGCTGTGTTTGACGTGTCATGTAGGCCAACACAGCTAGGCTGGCCTGGCGACTTCACATCACATTTATAAGCCGCTTGTATCCATACACAGTAAATTATGTCTAATCAAGATTGTGTTGGTAATGGAAAGGAGTATTAAGAAGACAGACTGACATCTGAGCCCTGATGATCTTCCATTCTTATCGTCATTTTTCTTGGGTATTTGTCTGTTCTGACACTGGGTATTTTTCCATGCTGTTCTGTGTTGAATACATTATATTTATTTTACCCATATTGCCTTGTCGGTGTAGAGAAAAAGACAAACACTATTTTATTAATATTTCGCTAACTGTTTTTTCAGAGGAATCCCTTTTGTCATGAAGTCCCATGATCTTTACAGGAAGAAGATCATTATTTCTATACAACAGAACAACGCGTAATATTATTTAATTTTATTTCAAGTTTGTGCGGCTGCGAAGTAAATATAATTTAAAGCGTTGTGATTTGAAAGGTAATGATTCTAGCAACGTGAACTCCAAGTCATTTACTGTAGGAAGAAATAGACGTTGGTGTGTTAAATGTAGACAGTGTAATATTTCAGCATTGCAATGCGGAGTTTTTGTAATAAAATGTAAGCCTGGTTTCAGACCATGTCCATAGCCTCAGAGCATAACTAGAAAGGAAATAATCGGAAGCCTAGACCGGGAAGAGTTAAGAAGTGCCGATGTAAATAAGTTGATGCCAGGTTGTTTAAAACATTTTTACATGCTTAGTAGAAAATTGTATAAGGACGATAAATCCCTAGTGTGGAAAAAACTTAATTACACAGTAGGGAGCCTACCAACTGAACTCGCATGTTTGAACTCTTTATTTTAGAGTCGATTGTGGTCATCAGCCAACACGTGCACTTGCTAATAGCACACAGGTTACATTAAAGTGGTGTTGTTTTGTTGTTGTTGCTATATAATAATATTAAAACACCTGCCATCCATAATATCACACATACTTGATGCTTTGATTGCTCGGGTCATTTTCCAGGAGCACAGTCCATAACCTGGGATCTGCAAGGCCACTACTGCGTCTGTAGTATTCTTTATTGAAGTGCGTTCACATCGACAATATGCGACGAAACTTCTTGCTTCTTCGTTGTCGATTCTTCCGCGTGTAACATCTCGGCTTCCGCTAGATATTGTCATTAAATGTTGTATTGGCATCCTCTTCCTGCGCCTAAATCTATACAGCTTCTTACAGTTTTCATTAGTAACACTAACCTGGGAATTGGGGGTTTCTCGTGCGTTTGGTTGCCGCCTAGGAACCATAGCTTAAGTAAAATCATACAATGCGCCACAGAATTTCACATGGCGGCGAAAACCATGCAATAATAATAATAATAATAATAATAATAATAATAATATATTTCAACGAGTGATCACCCATCATTCAACACTGTAACGTTACAAATATGGTGTGTGTTTGTGGCACGCAACTACTCTCCGAGACTTCCTATGTTCGTTTTAACTTCTATTACTGCCGTTTCTGCCCTAGCTGTGTAACCGGTCTGATCTCCGTCCGTGTGCCCCACCCACTGAACTGATACGAAGAAAATCAGACATCAGAGTAGTAAGGTAAAGTTATCCCGTTACAGGCCCTGTGTGGCCCAGAGGGCGGATAGAGTTATAGCTCTACTCTTCCATGACCGCGGCACTAGAAGGGGGTGAGTGGTCAGCAGCACGCCCCGGTCGCACTTTACCCCGGGAAAGACCCGGTACCCATTTTACAGGAGGCTGGGTGGGCCCCACGGCCGGTCTGGAGGAGCGGAAAATCTCGTCCCCACCGGGATTTTTATTGTTCTTATATGCTTGCATAAGTTCTTACATTGTGGAGCGCGTTGCCCTCCTATTGGGTTACGCGTGGTCATAAACATGAAAAGATGCAAGACTGTACCTGTACTTGGAAATTGAAGCGGGTAGATGCCTCTTGGTATGATCACTAGGATTGGAAGTCCTAAGTACACTCACTACTCGGTTCACTTCCTCGGCCTTGACACTACAGCATTAGTCTGCTATTATGTGTATCTGAACCTCCGCCACTGTAGTCGCAGCTAGTATGTGGTGTCTAGTACTGTGAGGAAGTTCGCAACTCTCCTATGCCTGCTTGGCGATTGGTACATTTTCCATTTACATCGTCTCAGGAAGTCCATTAAGTCGTGTGGTGTCAGGCCTCGTTGGTGGTTTATTCGGAATATTACAAATCGGGATAACACCCATAGCACGTCGACGTTGTGGAGGCAACAGGTAGAATTGTGTTCGCAACAGCCATTCGTTGGGGATTTTCGCCGAGGTCGTGCGCATCACCCTTTCTATAACCTTCCATATCCATTCCCACATTGATTGACCTTCTCCACACACAGACGGTGCATGAGTGTACCTTTGTTGTCACATTCCTTGCAGTTGTCTGAAGGGGACATTTTGATCCGGTGCAGTCTCTCACTCGTCGGAAGGATGTCGTGTATCGTCGTTTACCACGCAGCTTTGTCTGCTGATATCGGAGCTGTTGTTAAGTTCTTCCATATTTTCTGCCAGTCTGATTATGGCCACATCCTCGCGATTCGCATTTCCTGTGGGGTGAAAGACGCGTTGTGTATCGTTTGTAACGTTGTATATAGGCGTTTCTTATAAGCCTTTGCCGACTCCGATCCTCCTTGACGTGTATGTATGCCAATTATACGATGTAGCTACGTAAATATTCCAGTGACGCTGGTATTCTGTCTGGAAATGGGGGGCTTTCGGCCCGGGAGTGTAGGTTCCATTTCTTCAGACATCCAGCAGTGAGTGACCCATCTCGCTGACTCTGTGCTTATATTCTGTATATGAATAGTGCTCTACTCTTCGCGCACACATTCACGAGGTCCCATCCCTCCCTCGTCCATCTTCCCACGCTGGAGGGTGGATAGGGGAACCTGAATATTTCCCCTCGTCAGATGAACCATGATATCGTGGTGTTGAGCTGCCGTATGCATTCGGCCGGTGGAGGGTATATTTGAGCTGCATACCATATTTTGGCCAACAGATACTCATGCACGAAATGTATCCTTCTGTCTAGGCTCAGGTCTCTGTAGTATGTATCTTGAGCAAGGGCGCCCACTCGTGTGGTGACCGTAGGCCAGGTCTCATTGACAGATGTGTTCACTTTGTTTGTAAAGTGGAATCCCAAGATTTTGACATCAGTATGATATGGAATGTCCATTATCTGTGTTTTCGTGTCCCATGCACCGAGCGCCAATGCTCGGCATTTCCGCATATTGACTTTCGCGCCGGTTGCAGCCTCGTAGATGAGCAGGGTTTCTTGCAGCTTACGGACATCCGCCGGTGAGGTCAAGAATATGATGACATCGGCGTATGCAATTACCGCCGTTTTGGCATGTCCCCGTCCGATCTAAATGCCCTTGATTTCTCTTTCCAGTGTCTGGATTAATGGGTTTAGGCGCAGCGCAAATAGCTGCATGCTTAGTGGGCGTCCCTGTCTGGATCTAAATCCGTTTATCTGCACTTCCGACGCCGCTTTGTTGTACATTCCCATTATGCATTGTAGGAACCAGTCAGTAAATCAGTGGGCGTGTAACATTGACAGCAGTTATGAATGAGAAATTTTGTCAAATACATCACTGAAGTCAAAGGACATAATGCATAATGGAGTCTTCGTTACTTCGGCATGAGCGAAAGCCTCTCTCACTGAGGCCACCGCTTCAAACGCGGAGTTTCCCTGTATACCGCAATGTTGGTTCGGATGAAGTATTGCTGTTAAGCATGGTCTTAATCTGTTCGCTATTATTCGTGCCAAGATTTTATAGTCGGCGTTCAGTAACTTCAAGGGGGTATAGTTATCAGCGTTGTTGGGGTGTGCATTCTTCGGCAAGCAAACAATGAGCCCCTGCATTTGCCTGGCCGTTGTTCTGCCCTCTATGTGCATGTGATTCATTATCTGTAGTAAATCGAGCTTTAACACATCCCAGGCTGTCGTGAAGAACTGAAGGCAAATTCCATCATAGCCAGGGGCCTTGTACGCTCTCCTTTGTGTTGTCGCATGCCGCAGCTCCTCCAGGGGTACGGGTTCTTTCAATACTGCATTAATTTCAGGCGTGAAGGTTTCTATTCCACAATCCGCAAGTTGACTTATGCTCTTCTTATCTATCTGTATGGGTTGGTACTTTGCATGAAACCGTGTCGAGAAGAACTTCATAATTGACGTTGACGATGTCTGTAAAGTGCTGTTATCTTCGTATATCTGCTTTGTCAGGCGACGGGCTTGATGCTTCCGTGCTTTGAGGAGATGATGGAGGGAAGGTTCTTTGCCCATTATTCTATCCTGTTCTCCTGTGTCCACCAGTAACCTCTGACTGTGGATACTGTTTAGACGTATGATTTTCGCTTTAAGTCTCCTCATTGCAAGCGTTTTTGACGTATGCTGATCAGGTTCCTGAAGCACTCCATAGGTTGCTGTGTAGTAGAAATTCTCCATCTTGATCCGGTCGTTGTTACTCTCCGTGCCTTCACGTGTAAAGAGATGTTTTATCATACGTTTAGCATATTGGTCTCACCATTGGACTATATCGGGATATTGAAACATATGTGTCTTCCATTCTGTCCGTGCCTCTTTTATCTTGTCTTGAAAGGATAGATGGTTCAAATATGATGTTCATACGCCATATTCCTCTTCCTCTATGTATAAACGGGGTTGTCATAGCCACTGTCAACAGCGGCGCTAAGTGTTCGGTAAAGGCAGCTGCTATTGTATCCACTTCTTACTTTTGTCGTTGTAGGTCTTCTATAACTTATATTCTATACAGTATATATACAGTATATATCTGTCTGTTTACTGATGCGTCCCAGACAAAAATGTCGAGGCCCTGATTGAGCCTTTCGAATGTTATGCTACTGTTACGGTGGCCAGTACAGTCAAGGTTGGATAATACACAGTTAAAGTCACCGGCCATTATCAGGTCAGTCGGGGTGTACTGTATCAAGTCTGTTAGTTCCGTGTTGAAGAAAGCTTCCCTGTCCGCACGGTTCGCTGTGCCTGATGGTGCATATAAGTTTATTATGCATGTGTTGTTTTAGTATGCTGCTATTCCACGTCCCGTTGGTAGTCGTTTTATTCTATGTAGTTGCAAGTCCACTTTAGAAAGCATCGCAGCCCCTCTTCCTGTCGTGCCAATGTTTTCAGTAATTTTGTAGCCCCGGATATTGATTATGTTTACATTTGTCACTTCTTGTAGAAGGGCAAAGTCTACATCGTGTCTATGCAGAAAGTCACCAAGCATCTGAAGTCTGTTAGATGACGCGATCCCATTAATATTTAATGTCATTACTTGGTAAGCACGTATAACTCATCTAATAAGGAGGACAGCAACTGCTGTGGGACACCTTATTTAAGTGTAGTTTTGAGCCTCGTTTTGCTGCGTTTACTTTCCCTAGTAGAGAGGTCTTCTCGATCAGTCTTGAGCTTTTTCGTTCGCATGGTATTCGTCTGTGATGGTGACATGTAATTCCTCCATCTGGGCTTCCCCATCACTGGGTTTTTTTCGAGCACATTCTTTCCAGTGGGATTGCCTTGCTCCCCGTGTCCTCATTGTGTTTGTCTCGTGCGGGTATGTCCACACATGTTGTGTTATGGGTCTTCGATCTCTCAGTGTCAAGAGGTAGGTTGTTCATTTCCTCTCCTACAATCGCTTGTCCGATGCTCTGTTGTGGTTCAGGTATGTCCCTGTCCATTGTTTGTGTGTCGATTTTTCTTTCGTCATCGGCAGTATTCACCGACGTGGGAGGATCCACTTGCCTGAATTGTATTACATTCGGTACGTCTATCATGTCTACCTCATGGTGATTCTGGTGAAACGGAACTGTATCGCGCATTGTTTCCATTTGTTGACGCATCAGCAGTTGAGTTATAATATTAGCCCAGGTAGGTTTGTGTATGTCGTCTCGTTTTGTTTCGATTTGCCTACGACGAGGGCAGTCTTGGTTTATGTGGCCTTGTTCATTAAAAGCATAGCACGTGGGCGGTTAGCTTTCGTACGCTATCAGAGCTATCGAGCCGACAGTTATCATATGCGATGGAAGGTGCTTTTTAAGATTCGTCATAGCAGTGCGTACTCCATTATGGAATTGATATCGATACCCCTTGGACCATGTTTCTTCGTACACTTTCCTCACATCTCCATATGGTGACAGTGCCTCGCGTATTGTTTTTTCTTAAATCTCAGGGGCCAAACCAGCCAGTCTAATGCGCCGTATTCCCATGCCAGCTAAGTTTATATTTACCAAAGACAACTCACCATTGTCGTGGTGGAATTCCACACATCCTCCGGTTGCCTGAAGCACAGAGTATGGCCGGTCACTGGAATGAAATTTGATGGAAACACGGTGTCGGGGACCGTCAATCTGTATCATTCTAATGTCCGATTCCGGTAGTCGTAGACTGTCGTAAATCCAGTCGTGGATGTGATGTGCCGTAATGCGCGGACTAGAAGGGTCGAATTTACAAACAATTTTGTTTTGTCGCTCTTCCATTGCGTCTCAGACTCGAACAAATATACCATCACAACTCACTTCACAACACCTCCTATTGATTCGTACGGTATACAGCAGCGGAGCACACACACCCGCTCCGTCGTTCTACTCAAGGCAGACAGTTCTATTCCGGATCGTACAGCCCGTAGTCATTCGCTATACCGACTGAGCTACCCGGCCCACACATCAGAGTAGTACAGTGGCTAATTTCATTTTACAAATCGCGGGCTGAGATGTACGCGTTACTTGCTGTGCATTACAGTGTAGATATCCTGTCTACTCTCAAGATACTGTGCTTTGTATTTACCAGGTACAAGAAGAACAAGGCATTTTTCAAGCATACGCCTTACATTAAGCAAATATCTTACATCAGTTCCGTTAGGACCATGTGTATCGCCTTATTTTTTTTTGTCTCGTGAGTAAATTCCACTATAACGCTTTAACACAAACGGCTACGAAGAAATTCCTAACTTTCCTTTACCCGTTCCTCGTTACTACTGTATTCGTCTACGTTAACATTTCAGTTCTGGTCGCGGTGGACTGATAATTTATCCAGATGTACTACTAGTCAGTCTTTCCCTTCATATCTCGAAAAGCTCGTGGTTTCGGCCATAGGAGATTTGGCAGTGATGTTGGGGATGAATTTAGGCAGAAATAAATTCAGGCCATTTTGTGATGAGTTCAGAGACCCTCGTCATTGTGACTGTTTTGCAAAACGCTGATGGTATGTGAAACTATAACATCGCATTTGTTTTGTGTGGTTGTGAAACGTGTTCTTTTACTGTGAGAGAATAAGATTAATTGCACGTGTTTGAAATGAAACGTCGCGGGCGAGGGCATAGCGCTCCTGGTTGCATACAGTACATCTTAGCTTCTACTCTGGGCCCGCAGAGCAGCTATCCTGATGGAGAATATTCGTGGGTTTCCTCCAAACCACCGTATTATTTCTAATTCACCCTATTATTGGTCGTACTCGCAGTTGTGTCGTTAAATACACCAGTTATAAATATACAAATACATACAGTTACTCAGGATTGTGTCTGGACTGAAGTGGAACTTCGTGATTTATGCAGGTCAAAGCAACAGGCCGATTGGAAGGCCGAGGAGATGTGTGGATAACGTGGCGGGATGTGAGAGTGGAAGGTGGTTGTTAGTAGCTCAGAATCGTTTAGACGTACATAAAATTGCAGGCCCTCGCATTAGCGGTGTAATTGTTAGTAGGGGTCAAGGCTGAATTTGGAATGCACTTCCATTGATGTGCATGTAAATTGCACTACTGAGCTGAGGATGCACACAAAAATATCTCCATTTAAAGGACCTGTTTTTTTTTCTTTCTTTCTTTCCCTCCCAATTTTAATTCAACGATTTTGTTGATAGTAGGCAGAAAACCCTGCTCGTAATGTCTCAGAAGACTGCACCTGCTCAGATTTGGAAGAACCTTGTTGTAACCATACCATTAGTAATTACACTAGTGAGTATTTAAAGTCTTTTACGCGTCATTCCACGCCATCTTCGGCGGACAAAATAACCAGTTTCATCCTGATGACGTATCATGACGCAGCAATTTATCTGAACGACGTAAAGGCACTTCGAAGTCCGCTAACTGGACTACTAATCACATACACACACGTTCTTGTTTCTTACGCCTAATTATATGGTTTCGCGTAAAGCAAAGAAGCTTTCATGCTACAACGTAGTTTCAGAGGAATGAATGATCCAGTGTGACAGAACACCCGTCATTAACTCTGCAGTGTGACGTGCATTCGCAACACCAGATGTCCGCTAATCAGAAGATGATTTTGTTGGCTGTTAGTTTTTTTATAATACCCTGACTGTGCCATGTGCTATTTGCGTATAATATAGAGCGGCATTACATCATAAACAGTAGGTTTTAAGTCGACGTTTTTAGTTCACTGAAATGTGTAATTTCCGACTGTGTACGACGTCATGACGTAATCGGTTTCGTATTACGATGACTCTGCAGAAGAGGAATGACGGGTAATCGAAATGGGAAGTATCATTAACATTTATTACGTGGCGTGGAGAATTCCGAGTTTTGGGGATGTATAAGTCACAGCTGGGAAGTTCTGAATTTTGTGTTTCCTAGAAATTGTATTTTATGAAAAAACAGGGATTGTAAGCTTTATAGCTAATTTAAGCTGTGCCCCATTAACTTAGCATTTAATGCATTAAATATTAACGGGGCACAGATAACCACAAAAGTAGTATCAAGTATTTTAATCACACAAGCAATAAGCTAATGTATTTTATATTATAATAAACAGTGATGACTATGACATATTTTATTACTCTATGTGCAACTAGCTTTACTGGGTTTTAAACTTGGTGTTGCTCCTTGAGGGTACGGGAGGGGAATGTAGCATTATATATACCTTGTGTGTGGTTGGTTTTGTAATATGAAATGAGAATAATATTTGATTAAATCACTGAACACCGACTTACTTCTTCAGAATGAAGAGTCAAATTCAAAATGTTCTGTAACGCTTGACACGTCAGTAATTCAACAGAAACAGCGACTTGAAACCCGGATAAGGACTAAAGGCAAAACTCTGTGTGGGCCTTATAAATCAGATCTCTCGCCAACATTTACATCTCAGTTACTGGCGTTTAGAGGTTGCTCAGAAGACACAAGGAAAATGAATGGCAGAAATACTCCTAATTGAACATCGTGCATTTTCTTCGACATTCCCAGACGTAATCACCGCCTGCCTCTACACCTGATCATTCCAGTGGCTGCTGCAAAAACTGAACGTTCATTGTCCAGATCGCATCAAACAAAGGACTATTTTCGGAGCACAGTTGCACAAGAATGACTGAATGACTGAATGACTTGGCTGTTCTCTCCTTCGTAAATTCGAGCTCCTTCCATCAGTACGCGTGTATTTGCAGCAGTTATTGAAGTATTTATCCGATGGGGGAAGAAACTTGAAATACGAAACCGGATTGAGACATACATTCTTGAGTACTCCCGAACACGCTATAAATTTCTTTCTTCTGCATTTTGACGCCGTGTGGCTGGGTGGGTAGACACCAGTGCTTCAGATTTGACATGTGTATCCGTCTTCAGCGAGAAGAATATAGAGGATTCTAGAGTGAGATGGGGCAAAGTATAAAAGCCGGGTTTCACGCATTGATTTTGTGATTCATTGCCTTTGGGATGCCGTGTGTGTCAAGAAAGGGAGGTAAATGTGTTGTCATGCTGTAGTCAGACAATTGGAATGGTGCTGTCATACTTATGCAAGAGATTTCATAGGATTCTTATCTCATGTGCCGAACTTCCGGATTTGATTCATTTAAATTACGAGTATAGTTCATTATTGCGCAGGTAAGCTCCCAGGTAATACGTGTACACATAAACCAGTCGCAATTTGGCCATTAGCATTAGAAACTCCGGCGACTTGCGCTTCAAAACTACCTTGTTACACTACTGTGATGTGAAGTATGTGGAAAAGGAGGACGCAGTCGCTGTCCCTGTACCGCGGTCTTCCAATTCTCGTCCGGTTGGTTTATAGGCTTGTTTTTCGATACCCGTTAATATAAATTAAATCGTATTTGCACTGTCAACAATAGTCAACTTGTTGTAAGGCCCGAAGTTGTGATTATCATCTGGAAGTCATTGTGGTTTTTAATACCTAACATGTTGACTGGAAGATAGTTCCCATTTCTGTGTCCAGAGCACGGTGTTTGGGCGTAAGAGAAAGTGACAGGAGGGTGCTGCAGTACATTGCACACTGACGAGTTTCCTTCTGTGTTACACCTCACCCAATATGATCAGGGTCATCAAAGCAAGAAGGATGAGAGTGGCGCGGCATGTGGCATGCATGGGGCAGAAGGTAGATGTTGCGGGGCTTCGGTTGCTATACGCGAAGGAAAGAGTTCAATTGAGAGACCTAGGAGTATATAAAATTAATCCTAAAGAAACGGGATGAGAGGATACAGACTGGATTCATCAGGTGGTGTATATGGCGGTCCCTTGAAAGCACAGTAGTGAGCCCTCAGTGACTATAAATGCAAGAAAATTACTAGTTAGCTGATTACCTTCTGGCGTCTCAAGAATTACTCAGATATATGGAGTTGTTTTCTCAAAAGTATAAAACTTTGCTGGGATCGGATGAATTCAGTAACTAGCACTGTTAAATAATCTAAAATCAGTCCCTGTATATGTAATTGATACTGTATCAAGGAAGTAAATATTTAACGTTACAAGTACGTGTGATGTTTCGTAACGCTTTAACTGTGTGTATTGTTTACAAGTCGATCATAATCTTTTGCTTGCGTATGGTACAGTACAATTTTTCAATTTGAATATTCTATGGCGGGAAATACCAAGCACATTATGCAAGTAAGTTCGAAGAATAATGAGATATTTTTCATTCTAATATTACTCGACAGACTGTTTTATAACAGGCACATTTGGAAGGTGAACTCAGCCAAATTCCCGCGGATATGTCGGTCTACACCTAGGGATGTCCATTTGACGCATAAGTTTTCACACTGTTTTGTATATTGCGTAATATGTCTTTCATTAGTCATCTAAACAGAAAAAGGATCAAATTATGTAATAAGGGCATTCGACCATGCACAGAACAGTACAGCACAATCCAGTATGTGGATGGGTGTGCAAAACGTAGTGAGTCGTAAAACAGAGTACCCTAAACTGCATAACATAACTCATTTGTCGATTCGACATAGAATGCATTACGACATGACTGTTTCAGAGGACTGCATAACTCAACGCAATTTACGCATGCATAAAGCACACTCTTCTTCATCAGGTTCCATGAAATACTCGATACTACTCGATCTTCACTACTTGTGGACATTGCTGACCCACGTACGCAATGAACTTGCAATCCATAACCTGGAGGTAACAGTCACAGATCATAATAACCGAATAACTACCTGATAAGGGATCCAAATATGATATTTAGAGTAATTTAAGCATACAAGTCGTTCAGGTGCAGAGATGTGCCCAGGGAATATGTCCGAATTGTAACGGGCCCACCGTGTAGTTAATGATGGCTCTTTCTTCTGTTATTGAGCCCTGTGAACAATCAGTAGCTTCTTCATCATCCGAAAGTTTTCTAATTCGTGTAACACTGGGATTAAAAATACATTTATTTGTGCGATGTGACGCTAAGGATCATGGGATAAATTTGGCCATCCCTGTTTCAGGCATTGTTCGCGTTAAATTCTTTCGTTTTGCTAGCATGAACGGTGAAGATTGGTTGCTCTCCGTGGTAGTTACCTGCAGCCTTATGTCAGTCTCTTGATTCTTCCAAGTGGCCGATGGCTAGGGAAAACCCCTTCTTGTTGATGACATCATACATAGAAACTTCAGTTACAGTTTTGTCAGAAACACGTGTCCATTGTACTATAAAGGCACCAAATTCGCATTTAAATCTATTCAATTGTATCTGAACGTTAAGGCGGGCGTACACGCGCCGACAAAATCGGTGTCGGTGCCGGCGGCGATATCGTTGTTGCCACCAGTACAACCCAGGTCTGATGTACACACACACACCGACAAAATCGGTATCGGCGCCTGCAAGGCGGTCAATTTCGTGAGTGATGCAGAGCAGTCAACATGGCTCCCATATGGAATAGGAGGTTTTATCTGTTGTGTTTGCTTCATCTCCGGAGGAGACGATGTCTAAAGCGAAGAGAAAGAGAATTTTGGGACCATACTATAGTAGCCGCAAGGACACTTGAAGGCGCTTACTATACTCTTTATGACAGACTCCGAGAAGATGAGAGAAAATTCTGTAAATACTTCAGAATGAGTACTTCCACATTTGACTACATTGTGGATCGTTTGGCTCCTCATCTGAAACGCCAGAACACGATGATGCGGAAAAGCATTTGTTCACGGCAAATGCTTGTAGTAACACTAAGGTAAGTTTATTGTAATATATTGTTTAATGTAAAGAAATTACCTTTACATTCCATAACAGGGTACATACAAGTCGTTGGTCCTTTGTAAATTATATCAAACATTGGGCCTTCAGACTAAACTGGTAATCTATTATATATTCAAACACGAAAAACAATAATTAGTGTGTATATTACCTGAAAGATAACTTCATTTTTTAAAAGAACTAGTTAACGTAAAAAATAAAAATATTTTATTTTTCCAATTATTTTATACATGAAAGTGTAGCGTACATCAAATTAACATTTCTGAAAAGATTATTGGTAGGCATTATATTATTACTGCTGAAAAGTGTGGTATTCAACTTGACCATCTAAATCAAGGAATGTTTGCATTGGACTGGGAGTGCCGGTTGCCTGGTGTAAAGTCAAAATGTTTCCGGAGTTTGAAGCCAAAACTCACTGTAAGGAGAGTGAGAAAATCTGCCTGTGCCGTGTGAACTGTTTGGAGAAGGTGTTTGCGTCGAAAATGGAGAACTGACATATACTGAGCGAGTTTGTGTATCCTTGATGGCTTTTAGGACGATCATTCTGAAATCAAGTTCGTAATCAGCAGAAATGTGTCTCACAGACGGTAGGACTGAAATGAAGAATGCCTCATCCTCATCAGGTTCTATTTTTTCTAACGACTTCAGGATCTTCCTGTCAATTTCGTCGCTTACTTTGGTTGTCTTCCGTCTCCGATGTTGAAGCGTCCC
>Ga0123357_10003630_pt1 | contig 17792 bp, 14 predicted proteins | sample TergutEmb28metaG_FD_89873 | JGI IMG/M metagenome (GOLD analysis project Ga0123357, IMG submission 89873) | Embiratermes neotenicus P4 segment gut microbial communities from Petit-Saut dam, French Guiana - Emb289 P4 | ecosystem: Host-associated > Arthropoda: Insects > Digestive system > Gut ... | reverse complement strand
TCTGGCTATTATCTCCGTAACCGTTCTACTTTGGACATAGGTGTTTTGGGTTATATCGGTATAGTATAACATAAGGAACACCCTCCCGAAGTCTGGTCCGTTCCTCCTGTTACACTCCGTATAGCCATAAATTGATGAGCTTCATTATTTTCCACCATCAAAATTAAGGATAAAAAGAGATTTCATTTGACTGCTATATTACAGTTTTACATGCTGCAAAAAATTGCCTTTATGAAAATTGCATATTTTTTAACATGTGATCATCTGTAATTTCAGTACTTGCGTAAGGTGTCATTACATGTCTGTGCAACCATCATTTTGATATTACTGAGTGTAGAAAATTAATAAGTACAAGGTTTGAGTGGTCTTCTGTGGCAAAATGTTCACACAAAATTTTGTGAAAATTGATCAGCTGGTTCTAAGAGACAGCATGGTGATCATATAATTTAATTTTTTTTAAATCCATTCATTCATCCCATTGGCATGTGCAGAAGAATGAGAACCGTAGTTACATGTTTCTTTTTGGAGTACACAATGATGATAGTTACTGTTTTGACTTAGTTTTCTACATGCCGAAATGATGACCCAGATTCTGGTCTACCTGATTTGTAATTAAGACTCATTTAAGATAACTGTTTTTATGGATAAATGATAAAACTATAAATTTAGAATGTCTGTGTGTTTGTGATTTTTTACAGTTAGTTGGTCGCAGTGTAGGTCAGCTGTTTCGCAAAGAGGTTTGTATTGCTGAATTACCAAGACTGGATCTTCCACGACGATATAAATCACCAAGGGCTGATGAAGTGCAGAGTGATTTGGGCCTATGTACACTTTTCAAAAGTGATGAAAATAGAGTACAGTGAGTTCTTATCAAGCATGGTGGTTAGGGAAAGTGATCATGGTGTGATACATTTATGTGAATACAGGTACTTTTGGCCACCCCTGCTCCCATATTCTGCAGCATTTGAGTAACTGCCCACATCTGTCCACATGTATTTAAATTTTTAGAATTTAAGAAATTTTTTTCCTGTGTAATTATTTTCAACCACGTATATAGTCGAAACCACAGTGGGAAAAGCCACATTTGGTAAGGGGTTGCTGTATAGCTCAGCTGTGTGCTGTTTTTCATTTAGCGTACTTTGTGTTCATAATTTAAATTCATCAACAGACAAACAGGCAGGCTACTCTAAAACTGGACTGCAATAATTGAAGGAGTATGAGTTAGAATCCTGCAGGAAAGCACTGGATTTTTACTTGTTAAAATAATCTAATATCCAACTTCAAGGGATTTTTGTGAGGGCTTAAGTGATTTCAGTTGTTAGCATGCAGTTCAAAGAGATTACTTGAAAGATGAATGAGGTATTTTAATTTTGTAATGTCAGTACAGTTGTTGTTTTTTTTGTTTTTTGTATTTGTACTTCATTTCATATGAGCACATTGGGGAAAAAATATTTTCTGAATTTGTAATACATTTTTCTGCTGTTCTATGTATGGATTTGCTGCCACACCTGATATTGTGTGACAAAATTGATTTAAAATCAAAGTATCTCTGTAGTTTCATTTCGTGAGACACTCCTACATGTGTAACTTATTGAGGTATGTGGATGTGTTTGTGTGTTTGTAGATTTCAAGTTTTACGGTCTTCCACCGAATTTATCCAAGGTAAGTTTAATATTATTTGACAGAAGTGTGACGGTGTTTAATGCTACTTATGCACAGTCTGAATGAATAGTCTTAAACATTACTTTACTTATGGCACTAGTTGACATATTGAAACACAATCATATATTTTTTTTAATTACAGCTGTTGCTATAATAGAAATTTTTGTGACTTAGTTCTCAAAAATCAGTTGTTGAGATAATACAGCTGGGGGGATAAATACAAGAATAGTAGCTAAGGTATATATATATATATATATCCTTGTTTGGGAGAAATGTAATTGCACTTTACTCTGAATTTATTGGACATTGTCCATTGTCTGAAGCATACTTAACATACATCACATTTCAGAAGTTAGCTATACCTTCACCTTTAGGTTCCCAAATGTATTTATACAGTCTAATGCAACCAAGTTCTGTCTCATTAATGCCAAGGAATGTCCATTGCAATCATAGTCATCACTTGTATGTTGCATGTAACCACAAATTCAAGAAACTAAATTTTTTACCAGTCAAATGATGGCATTAAAGATGCTGCTTATTTTACAGATGCACTTGAGGCCTATCATATCCAGCATATATTCTATAAATGATGAAATCACAAGCTTTTCACCAGCCTTGTCTCATAAAACACTGTGGTGTATGTTCACATCACTCTGTTAATACCGAATCAAAGTGACGAATCATATCGGCCTAAGTGCGTTGTATCTTCAGACCTAGTCTTCATTAATACATGCTGTATTGGTCAGTCTTCAAGTAAAATTGTGTGATATTTAAGTGTTGCTATTGGAAATAGATTAACATAAAAATATATAAACTCAAACATTATCTATGCACCTTGTAACTCATCACACAGTTTCTTAGTACAAGACAACAGTATTAACCTTGCATCAGCATGAAAAGCATATGGCAGACAACATGTCTATGCTTTAGTAGTCAGCAGCTTAATTTTTTCCTCTTGAATGTTTGTTGTCATGTAACTCAGTTTAGATTACGTGTGGATTATTTCATAATGCACAGCTGTGGAAGACTTATCAAGCTCATGCCCCAATGTGGTTGCCTGATGACCTGTTCTCTTGTTCTGATGAAATCTGTTTCTTTCTGCTTTCTAACGTTCCAGCATTCTTCTTTGTGGATAATTTTTGTCTTGTCCCATTGTATTCTGTGTTATTCATTCTAAGTGTGAGATGTGTTCTTCTATTTTGGACTTTGATGTTTCCCCAATTTTTACGTTGCATTTGTGTGTAATGGTGAATATGCAGTTCTTAGATTCTTGTATTTCATTTCTTGGTTTGGTCCTTGTGACCATGTTACATGTTTGTGATCTGAACGCTGTTCATATTACACCTTTATTTCAGATTCTTTGAATATTTTCTGCTTCACCCTGCATCCTGGATGTGTGGTATTAGGGCAGTACCCTTCTTGGATTGTTGATTAATGGATTTCTCTTCCTGAGGACTCTGTTAAAAATAAATGTGGTCTTTTGATTCTTATTAGTGTGCTTTTAATGGTTGCTTTTTCCTTCTTCAAGGTGTCTTTATTTCTACTCATGAATGTTGCTCTTTTTTCTCAGGCATTGGATTATTCCTTGCTTTGTCCCGTTGGGGTGATTGGAGGTGTAATGTTTGTATGGTCCTTTGTGAGCAGATTTTCTATATGCACTGTGCTGCTTCTGCTGGTGCATTTGCTGCTGCTGATGATGCAGAATCTAACTAGTACACATGGTTAGGGTAGTGTTTTCCGAGTTCTCTCATTCTCACTGCAGAACTTGGTGTCACGGCTTGGAATGTGTTCAGGTCCAAATTACCTAGTGGCCATATGGCAAATGTGCAAGAAAAAAAGACTGGGTTAGACACAGTTTGATTTTACACTGTACATGTACAATGTTCAGACAACATGTTTTGCCCAGGTAATGGGCCATATTTGGATCTGTTACAAGAATCATTGCCAAATCACCAGTGTCTTTGGTAGTATAAGTTATAAGGCTCAGATCTCTGTCTTTCACATGTGGTTTTCCCTGGTCTGTTAATTTTTTTTGTTAGTCCGGGCAATTAGAATTTACAATACGGTAATACAAATTAAGATTATAATGTTATGTTATGTCCTGTGTTGGGTGTATATGACCCTTTTCATTTATAAATGTTAAAACAACTCTGTAATGGTGAGCCAACATTCTCATGTCTCATGGGGTGTCTCTCTCTGTGTTGTCTTCATATTGTCTTTCTGATACCTTTGGGGTGCAGAATGGAATCAAGAATTCTGGAAAATCTCTAATGCATATGACCTTCATTCATCTATAATTGGGGAAGAATTTATGTAAACATTTGTTGCATTGATCTATCACAGGAATGGGAGTTGCTCAGTGTATATCAACAGTAAACATAATTTGAGCCAGGTTTTTGGTATCATGTCAGTTTCCTCTAATGCTTCTTCTTTGAAGTTTTGCATGTGTATGTTGCTGGTTACTGGAGAGAGTGGTGAGCACATTGTCCTTCCATCTGGCTGTTGGTAAAGTTCTTCTTGAACTTGGAAGTGCCATTGCAAACCATATATGTAGTTCGTTACATAATTGTATCCACACTGAGGGTTGGTTTCCTGGCTAGCTTCTCATCTGTGTCCAAGTACCTCACTGACTGGGACATTTGTAATGAAGTTTATAGTGTCATAGCTGATGGTGACATCTCATTTCAGTTACAGGTCTTTGATCTTACTGATGAAGTGTTTAGATTATGTTACCAATGGCCCTGTGTTTCCTGAGCTGGTTGAAGTTTTTGTAGTAGGTGTTTTGTCAGTGGTTGGCAGGGGGAGTCTGCAACTAAACTGTGTTGTGTATCTCAGTTCATATAGAAAGGAGTAGAGCTAACTGCTGAAATGTTGTGTATATTAAGTATACTTTAGGTAATGGACAGTGTCCATCGAAATGAGGGTGTCATGAATCAATAATTGTCGCAAGCCTTTTGTACTGCTGAGTGACCAAAAATGGTTCCTTATGAAATAATCTGAATTCCCCTAATATTGTGTTATTTGATATGAAGAAGACTAGAATAATTCCTGGTCCATTAAATGTAAGAAGATAAATTTCTTCCCTTACTTTATTTTTTTTATATATGCAGTGCTTGCATACAGGTAGTCCAAAACAGAAGGGCAACTTTTACTTACCCATTACCATTTCTGTTGCAATTTGCTGAAATTATTTAATTACCAGAGAAATCATGTGCATTTAGGAACAGAGCAGTCTGAAAATAGCAAAATGAAACCCTTGTACATGCCATGAAAACTACTGTGGTCCACAGTTATGTTACCAACTGAAACACTTGAAATGTAATTGTTTAATAGACTTCAAACTTTTTAGCACATGTTGTTTAAATGCCAAATGGATAATTTATGAATTCATGTATCATAAAGCCCCACATGTGAGAGAGGTAATTTGTGTTCCAATTGTTAACTGTAAAGGTCATGTTACAGCTGAGGATATGAGTGAAAAGATGGTGCAAATGACGTTCCTTACAGTAGTAAAAAAAGTTCATCTGAATCTTGGTTTAAAATAAAAGAGAACATGCCTGCAATAAGCAAATTAATTTTGTTGATATCACATTTTTCTTTTTTAGGACTAATGTATTTCCAAGAAAAACTGAATGCATTTCCTGTCATTAAATTTCAGTCACAGAAACATATGTTTACATTACTGTCAACAGCATGAGAACAATATGTATGTATGTGTGTGTGTGTGTGTGCGTGTGCACGTGTTTACTGAACAATAAACAGAAGGTCTTGTAATTTTATTAAACTAAATTCTATATGTTTCATTCAAGTCCAACAGACTACTTGCTTACTGTCACAATTCCTTGATCCCTGTCTCTTATTTTTCCTCCTATAATTTTACCTTGTCCGTGTCATGATTGACACTGTTATCCACCATCCCCATTTGTAATTTCTGTCTGACTTTGTCTTGTGTAAAGAAGTGCATTGTAAAATTCATGACATGCCAGGTGAATCAGCTGTAGCATTTCACTGATGACCCTGCAAACTATCTGAAGCTTTAATCCTTTTGCCTTGTATTTGGGTTCCCAGTTTATAGCAGATGTGACACCACCTATCCTGCTGGGAGGTGCCCAGTTCAAACCAGCTGACACCAACCATCCTGCTGGAGTTGCCCAGTTCAAACTGAGTTTGACACCAGCTGTCCTGCGGGGAGGTGCCCAGTTCAAACTGGGTTTGACACCCACCACCTGTTGGGAGATGCCCAGTTCAGACCAGCCGTGACACTGTCGTGCTGGAAGGTGCCCAGTTCAAACCAGCTGTGACATGAACCATCCTGCTGGAATGTGCCAAGTTCAAACCCGCTGTGACACCAAACATCCTGCTGTATGGCGGGTTTGACACCAGCCTGTTGGGAGGTGCCCAGTTCAGACCAGCTGTGACACAATCCTTTTGGGAGGTGCCCAGTTCAGACCAGCTGTGACACTTTCCTTTTGGGAGGTGCCCAGTTCAGACCAGCTGTGACACTATCCTTTTGGGAGGTGCCCAGTTCAGACCAGCTGTGACACTATCCTTTTGGGAGGTGCCCAGTTCAAACCAGCTGTGACACCAGCCATCCTGCTGGGAGGTGCCCACTTCATACCAGTTGTGACACGAAACATCCTGCTGGGAGGTGTCCAGTTCAAACTAGCCTTTTTACTGACCACTCTGTTGGGAGGTGCCCAGTTCAGACCAACTGTGACACCAACAGTCCTGCCAGGAGGTGCCCAGTTCAAACCAGCTCTGATAATCATCCTGCCTAGAGTTGCCCAGTTCCAATCAACTCTGACACCAATCAGCCTGCCCAGTTTCCATTGTTCTTCAGACCCTTCTGGCAAATGCATGAATAATGTATCTAATTAGGCCACAACCAGTTCCTTCCACATCCTTTTTCAGTTGTTCACCTATCACCCAACCACATTGTGCTGTATTGTTTTGAGATGGTGACACTGTATTTAAGTGGATCATAATTAAAAAGTTCTTGGAGGTATCCCAGTTTGATTCTGTAATAAGCAGTGGATCTGTGCAAGAGCAGCAGTTTGCATGACTAATGGTCCCCTTTTGAAATGTCTCTGCAAGTCTCCATATACCATTGAAGGGTCAGAGTTCAATACAGACTTCATGAACATAATATGTCATTTCAATTGTTAGCCCTAGTAATTTTAATAACACCAGAGCTTTTAATTTTGTAACTTGTACCACCTTTTTACTTTGCTCCTCAGTTACTCCATCTAAGCAACTAGTGCACATTTTTAATGAGACCACCTAATTTCCTTTTAAATTTCTGAAGTAGGATTGGACTAATGGTAGCTGAGTGACATTATGTATAACCAGTAGTGGAATAATAATTTACTAATAACTGTTTCCATGTGTGTTACTGCATGTCATGTACAGTCGATAAGTCATAATTGCATGTAGAACAGTACTGGTGTATTACACAGTTAACAAATGTTACAGCTGGAACTAAACTGATTCATAAGTATCATGAATTGTGCACCTAATTAATGGCATAATTGGAAACTGATAGTGATTAATCCTGGCAAATTATTACAAAAGCACCATATCTACTCTGTTTCAGAAAGACCCATATTTAGAAATTACTGTTTGTGTAGTATACATTGTGAGTGTATTTTGAACACAGTGTTTGGCTGTATTTTGTGATTTAATGGTGAGACAAAAATCTGTATAGACACAATGTGTTGTTTTTCTTTAAATTACATCCTGGAGTGAAATGGATGAGAGCATACATTTACACTGTTTCACATGCAGTAGGCACTGCTAATGATACCAGGCGACAATGTTAACAATTTAAGTTAAGGATTCAATCTTGTAATAATACATACATTATGATTCCATTTTCTTGCAACTGCCTCATTTGTAACAGACAGTTATTTTCTTGCACCTCCCCCAGTCCCAATAGACACTTGCACTATGATCCTATGTTCTTGTACCTCCTCCAATCCCAAGCAATACATTGTGCAAAATAGTACTTACATTTCAATTTTATAGGGTTCTTTGAACGCTGTTTCACATTTTGAATCAATCAGCTAGTTGAATCTCATCGTACAGTGTTCCAAAAATACAAAAAATGGAACACAGAGCATTTGGGAAAGTGGATTTGTTTCTATTCTTTGGCAAAAGGGTGATGAGATAGCTATTCTTAACTAATCTGAATTCAAGATTGAGAATAGCTGAGAGTAGCTGTATCTCATGGATCCAATTGAGTACCTGTTTCTACACCTTATGCCCAAGGATGGAAGTAGATCCCCTTTCCAAAACTTAGTGTTACATTCCAAACTACTCTGTGTTCTTGATATTATCCAGATGTCCAAAGTCTAATCTTTGGTTGAGGTGAAAGCTTTGCTCTGTGCTCATAATGAAATCTTCATTATTCACCAATCAGAAATTGAAACTTGGATTGAAAAAAGAGTTTAATGTTGTACCATTAGATACCTCTGTGTGTCTCAATCAGTTGCAATAACACTTTACTGTCAAGTTACACAGAGAAGCATGATTGCTTTCCATTACACTGTTGCGAGGTTACATAATTCAACTTTCTCTTACACTGTATATCTTTAATAGAACATGAAAAATCAGAAAAAAAGCAACCACTGATTCAGACCTGCACCTCATTCTTATTTGTAACTTCTGTCAATATAAAACATGGCTTTGTATGGGACAGCTATATACAGTTTTGGTGTGTGGAAGTTCTGAGAAGTGTGTAATAGAAACTTTGAATAGGGACGTTGCCACTAGTTCAGGTAAACAGTTACAACTTCATCCCATAGTTTCTATTAGGGGCAGTGAAAGTACAGGTGTGTACAAAAAAGATGGACCATATACCAGTGATCATTCTGATGAGAAATTGGTGTGAAACTTATGAAACATCAAGCAAAAAGTGTTTCCTCACAACCACATAATTCAATATAGTGGTTGTAACCCTGTCTATTGTAATTACTGCTAAGGAATACTGACTACTTATTATTAAAGGTAAAGCTATCCCTGTACAGGCCCTTAGGACTCAAAGAGTTTGAGGCTCCCACAATTTCTAGACAGTTGGCACATGAAGGTGGTAAGGCTGTCAGCCCTATGAACTAGCTAACTTTACCCCCCAAGAGGTATCGTTGGTACTCATTTCTGCCAGAGGCTGGATTGACCCCCAGGCCATAGTGCAGCCAGAAGGATTAAGTCAATGAAAAATCCAGGGACACCATCAGGAATTGAACCCGAAGCCTTCCAGCTTCTAGCACAGCTACTCAGTATTAGGTGTGGTAAATGTGGATGATAAGGTATGACATCCAACAAATTTATAATATATTTGTTGTTTATAAGCTGTGAGGGCTTCACAAAGGTGTAATAGAGGATTCTGGTCTTGTATGATGTGGTGATGCACTGGTGCATGACATTTCAGACGAACATGTTGCCCTCATCTTCCAAGGGTTCAATGTGATGGACCTTACCCAACAATGCAGCATCACATTACAATAAACCAGAATCTTCAGCTCTGTTTTTAGATTTAATGAAAATATTTCCAGTGTTCATGATTAGGGATGCTGTCAGAAACTAGGAATTTTTTGTATCATATTTTGTATCATGTGATTCGTGACATTAACAATGGTTACACAGTTTAATTTGGGACATTCTTGTAAAAACTTCTGAAGTTGTGACACCTTACCCAGTTTTAAAGCATCATGTTTAAGCAGCAAAACTGGCTGTAACAGATGGAAGAATATGCAATTATGTAAAAGGCAGGTATTACACTGCACCATCTATACAGAACAGTTTTATACTGAATAAACTGGCTGACATAATTTTGTACGATATAAAGGAAAACAGAAAGGTACAACATCAATTATTTTTCTAGACACTTCAATTGCTGATTAATTTTACATTTAATTCACAAATTTCTTTACTATTATTTGTACAAATGATAAATATTAAGTATTTTTACAAGTACTGTACATCTTGAGTAAGTCAAGCAGTTGGTCTCCTAAGAGGAAGCTAATGTTGACTGTATCACTTACATTGTTCATACTGTCTGACAAGTTCTTCCAGTTCACTCGTCCAGTCAAGAGCTGCAGCCAGACTTTTCACATTTTCAATTATATCGCCAGATAAGATGGCATCATGATCTCGATACCCAAAACTTCCTACAACTGTTCTATTAAGAAGTAGTCTTGGGATGTGGTACTGCACTGCATCTGCTACACTTGCAAATGGATATACCTAAAGAAACAATTTAAAATACATGGAAAAGAAATCATAATTATATTTAATATAACTGCAGCTAACTGTTGTCATTTAGCTTACAGCTAACTGTTGTCATTTAGCTGTGAATTATACTGTTCTTGCTGTAGGTAGTTGGGACTCCTTGAATATACATGTAAGTATATAAAGTTGTCTGCACATTCTTCTATGTTTCTGCATAACAAACAGTGCACGAATTACAGTAAAACTAAGTGAGACACCCCATTAATACTGCTTAGGTGTCTTATCAGTTGTACAGAGCTCATATCAAGCTATTTTGATAGTGTATTTTACTTTAGAGAAATTCATGAGAGATGGAGTTTAAGACTAGAATAGTAAATATTTAACATACATTTCCTGACCAACAAAATAAAAGAACTGCAGATACTAGAAAGTCATAATAACTAACTGTGGCCAATACATTTCAATCCAACAGATTCATCCTGAGGTGCTAGACACCCCAAATGAGTCACTATTGTAATAATATACCAACTATAAATGTGAAGATTTGTCAATATGTAGTTGCATATGTTTTCCTAAAACTACCCCAAATACATACCTGATGGGTTTATAAAATACCAGGCTTGATTAATTTGTAGGGATTTTTAACTGCTTTGTTTGTTGCATTTTGTCAGTTAAGGAATACAACATACTAAATAAGAAAGACTGCTGACAAAATATTTATTCTGTTTCAGTGTGGTTTTCCTTCATCATAGCCAGTTGTTATATTATCTACAGCTTTTGTTCTGTCATATTTTAAGATTCTCCATTTCCACAGACATGAAAATATGACAGTCCTGTACTGGAATGAATACTGACATATGTTCAAATTCTAACTTAAAGAAAGGTAAAGTCTTCCATGTCCATGCTATAAAGGCATATAAGGGGAGCAGATGGAGGTTAATGGTCACCTTTACGCCCCAGCCACTTTAGGGTGGACCTTCAGTACCCACTGTCTAGGAAGCAGGTTGGGCCGTACAGCCATTCTGGATCTCCTGCCCCTGCCAGGATTTTAACCCTGGATCATTCAGCCTGTAGCTTAGTCTGTATACTAACTAAGCTACAGTGGCTTCGTGTTTTTAAAATATTATACAATAAGAACTAATACTTCAGAACCTGTCACATATATTTCTTACTAGTGTCACATAAACTTGGGACTTGTGAAATCACATTATCATGCTTCTAAAAGTAATTTTATGGTCTCTGTCCCGTTCAGAACATTTAACATAATGTTACCTCAAGGGATGTCCCAATGACTATGAGGAAGTCTGCAAGTGAAGCATCTATCTCATGTAACCAGAAACGGTCAGGAAGAGCTTCACCAAAGAATACAATGTCTGGTTTCACCAAACCCTGAACACAAGAAAGTAAAGGATAAGGCATATATATCCAAAGTTAATGCAGTGTCTTTCTTTGCAGAGTATATTTTACTTAGGGATTTTCCTTGCAAAGTATACTATGAGTACAGAATCAATGATCAGTGATCCTCAACCTTCTATGAATTGTGTACATGCTCTTGAAGACTATCATAGTGCAATGTGAGTGATGCTAACTAAAATTTATGGACAATGAAAATTAGCCCATGGATGACTAGTTGACAAATCCTGTTAAGGATCACAGTTCAAGTTCTGTCAGTGTTAAGAAATATTATAACTCTGCAGAACATAAAAGAAAAGTTAGTTCAGTTCTTGACTGAGAAACCCAGTAAATGGTTCACACCAGCCTTCAAATGTATACCCAAAGTTCTGAATTCTCACAGGATAGGGAATGGAGGGACAAGGATGTCCAACTCCTTTACAATACTGTATTTTTGGTTTATTTAACTGCTACTTTTCGGTTGCATAGTTTATGCAGTTTAAATGCACGCAGGCCACATAAAAGTGAAAGTGAAGTTGGGCAGCCAGACCTCAGACCAATATTCAAACCTGGGACAACTCAAAGCTGGAATGTTTACTCATCCACAACATTCCATTAGAATACTTAAAGATTTTGTTTTCTAGGTACCAGTTTTGGTAAAAATTAATGTCTTTGTTAAGATGACTTGGCTACTGAGTTACATTTGTCTAATGAACAGTCCCAATGGCTGTTGCATTTTTCCTAAGCTTTGTGTAGATTTTTAAAAAATAAGAATAAATAAATACATAGTACATTACATTATATCATGTCACATTACAGCATAAAGTATGCAAGCAGCTTCTCCAAATATTTAATCTCGGATCATCCTGGTGTTAACACAGTACTATTTCATATTTGAAACATTTACTTTTACTGTTGTTACTGCCTCTTACCTGTTTATGTTTGTGTTAGTTCAAATATATATTACTATAGTTTCAATCCATTAACCCTTAACCCGCTAATGTGGAAAATATGGTGAGTTCCTAATAATGCCAGCAAATGGCAGATGGGATTTAACTCGGCGTTTAAAGGGTTAATCCATTCCCTTCTATTTATGATATTATTGTATTCTGTTATGTGCAGAAACATTAGGTCTTCACTGGCACACCAAAAAGTTGCTGGGAAAACAAAATTTTATTTCAAAGATATTTTTATTAAAAAAATAGTCACAAACTTCGTAATAAAATGTTATTATGCATGTGGGTACATGTGGATAAGAATAAAATTTAGGTTCCTGTATGCCAACAGTTTTCTTCTTCATGTATGGCAAAAAGACTTAAAAAGGGTTGCCATCCCTGACTGTAAAATCTTGTCTCATTTCTTTGATACATCCAAACATGTTTCAAGTGCAAATAAATTCTTACTTTGCAAAGTGATCTGTCACAGTTAACAATTTTGCCTTGTAAGATGTCTTCTCGAGTCTTGTGTGGATCATGTTTCTTGAAACACCTGATGCAAGAAGCAGTGCTAAAGCCTCCATGAGCTTCTACTAATTTCTCTTCTGGTATGCCACTCACTTCCAAACATAAAACATCAAAGTTATAAGTTTTTATGCTAATTACAGTACCATTTCACATATCTTTCATTTATATATGAAGAATTTTTCTTCTGACTTTGTACTCCCTATATGCAACCCTTTCAATTTTATTTGGGTACATTTAACTTCTTTTTTAGTGCTGGTATATACATTTAACTTTCCCATAATGCACTGCATATACACCAAAGCTTGCCATGATGCATTCTGTATATGCCAAAAATTTACAGATATCACAGATGTGTCAAATATAGGTGAAGCATACTGAACCATCGTTTGCAGCAGTCTTCATAGCTTTCTAATGCAGTAACCCTGCCTATTTAATACCATAATTTTTTGTGTAAAATTTTCCATTGATACAATTATTAACGTACTTTAATTCAGCTTGCTCCATTAATGAGTGGAAGACTGTGAGGATTTACAGCAAAGAAAGGCTTGTATCATGGATAATATCCCCATTTTGAAATGCACAAACCTCCTACCAACTAGCTACACAATATGAATTGTACTGATAGTAATAATATAAACAAAATTATATATTTATTCATTCATTCATTTTATTCAATTCCATCAGTCCATTAAAAGGTCTATGAGACCTGTTGGATATAGAATTAGACATAATATACTATATCGGACACTAATACATAAAAATTTAATACATAACTAACAATTATAGTTCAAATGGTAATGAAATTGCATTAATGTATAGATTGTAACTGCTAAAAGTATTATTTTTAGTCATAAAAAACCAAGACCTTAGTGGATGTTAGTACTGAAATATTCCTCTAATGAATAGAAGGAACATGTCAGAAGTTTTTAAAGATAGTTTTAAACTTTCTTTTATCATGAATCAAGCTTTTTATATTGGATGGACGATCACTGTATCTCACCACATTTCTTGTAATGTAACCAAGGTACAGCCTAGTGTAAATTTGAACTATGTACTGATGCATGAAGGAAGTGACATGTCTCTATGTATGATGATTCAGTAACAGAACTTTGGTTACACTCTATCAGTGAACTGAACAATCATCACTGATGAGATAAAAAATAACTTACATCTTTCAAGTCCATCAATGTTCTGTGTATACATGCGCAGCAACTTTCCCTTTCTGTGCATGAGGTGAACAAAATGATGCCCCAAATTTGGGTGATACTTCTCTCCAGGATACAACTCCTTAGCTAGAGTCAGGAATGGACGTGGATCTTGTTCAAAATAAACAAGATCAAAGATTGCTTCTGGGTATGGTAAATTGTACTGCTTTAAGTTGTAATAAAGTCCAGTATCTGGTGACCTGTAGGTAATTGTTTGAATGTCATATCTCTGCATTGTTGTCTGTGAATGTCAAATGACTGCCATTAGTCTTGTAATGCACTAATGGAATTAAACTAAAATTCTTTGGACAAAGCTTTATCATAAATGTACAGAATTCATATTTTATTTTAGTATAAGGACAAATACATCACTCATGAAAGTAGATACTTCACAGTTAGTTTACTTCACCTGTTTCCCCTACATTTTGGTTAATCTGAGGAAATTCAACTGACAGTAATCATGCCTTTAATGTCTGAAATCATTATAATAATGGCAGGTGTTATAAAAAGGGCCTCTTCTAGAAAATTAATGAAGTAGTTTATTATACTTCCACTTACATGTAAATTTGTATTCTGGGTACCACGAAGTGTTCTGAAAAACTTTGGAAAATTTAAAAGAAACTGAGATGTGCACAGTTTAAACACAAGACTTAAATACAACCTTCATGTGTCATATTCTAACCTAACTATCAATAAGGAGTAATTATACAGGTATAAAATTACTCAACAATAATACAACTAAAAGTTTAAACAGCAGCATAATATTATTCAAGCCTGCATTAAAGCAACATATCTTGTGTGGAATAAGAAACCAACTAGATGTCACTTAGTATTATATTTATTTCTCCTTTATAAGTTGGTCAACATATTTCGGGCTACCTTATGCCCATCCTCAGGAGCTGATGACTTAGTGGTATTTTTGCCGCATGTGGTGTAGTGCTGTAACAATGGGCAGTGTTATTTCCAGATATGTCTAGTATTTGTGGGACGATATGTTCGTCTTTTCATGTTTTGTTAGGTGGGTTGTTGTGGTGTGGTGGGTTATTGTTGTTGGTGGTTTCAGCTGTTGTGTATAGGTGTGATCTAATGTGTAAATTGATTAAGTTACATACCCGTGGTTGTGTAGGCGGTCAGATCCAGTTGGCTGGTTGTGTGTCCATTGGGGAGTATGTAGCACAACTAGCTTTGTTGGTGTGGGGTTGGGTCGGGTGGATGGCCAGGTCAAAGAGTGGGTTTGGGCTGCCAGGGGATTGTTCGGAGATGAGATTGCCGTGTTTGTGGAAGGAATGTATGTACAATTGTTCATATGTTGTTAGTAGATGCTGGTTATGGATGGGTTTAAGGAGGGTCATTAGGTTGTCTATTGTTTAGTATGTGTTGTGCATATGCCGATTGTGGGTTGTTGCTCTTAATGTATCTGATATGTTCATTGTAGCAGGTCTTCAGATTACGACTCGTCTGGCCTAAATATAATACTAAGTGACGTCTAGTTAGTTTCTTATTCCACATTGAACTATGATGCACGGTCAACCACACATCAAACATATCTTATCTCACCACTACTGCGCTGATGAATTTACTTCAACTGAGAATTCTGAATCTATATGTGGACATATGTGAAATATTTTTTCAACTAGCACACATGGTGACATGTAATACCGTACATTTACGCTTCATGCTTTTAGTACATAGTGTGTATTTGCAATAGAGGATTCCATTCTTCTGGGATATGGCAATGGCACTGCATCACTGGGTAGCTTGATCCTCACATGTTCAGGCAACATGGTGTCTTTATCTTCGGGGGTTGAAATGTCCAAGATGATTCATGCCAGAAGAATGGGATCCTCATCTTCACTGTTGTGGAAACCTCACAACTCACAGGTGGTGTGCATGGAATTGCAATTTTGAAGATACCATAATAAAACAAGGCCTAACAAACAAATACCAGCAGCTATACAAGTAACATGTTTATGATCACATTTAATAATTGCATTTCACATACTCTATAAAATATGTAATAGTCTCTGGGAAGTGATGGTTTATCTAGATATGTACCAATGATTTTGGGAATATGATGGTGCAGACAAGAGATTCCTCTGAAATAATGGTACTGTACATGTTAACCAGACTACAGTTTCATGCCTCAGGGGCCATTTCCATGGTCACAGCTGTCAGAACGTCATACCTACCTTAACCAGGACTTTATAAGAAATGGAACTTATACAGGACCATGGTATGTTTTCAAAATGAAGATTTAAGGCTACAGAGAAAACTGAAGGATTCCTAAAAAGGGCTGTCAGATTTGAAGTGCAGAGGGGAGAAATAATATAAAAATGAAGAATGAAATTTATATCGTGAATGAAGTATGACATATGCTCTCACCTGAAATCTGGTATTCCACTTGGTGTACTCAGTCCAGCCCCTGCCATAACTAGTACATTGCTACAATTCTCATTCAAATGGGTCGCAAAGGTCTTCAAAGAGTCAGCAGATAACCGACTATCTTTACTGTTATACCTCAAACAGCTGAAGAGGTATGACGTTAAAGGAGCTAAAATGGGATAAAATTGGCTTAAACTGAAAATGTCATTTCCTAAAACGTGTCGTGATGAAGCATATCAACTAAGGTAATTATTTTAAATACAAAATAATAAGTTCCGGTACACTTAACCTCAATCATCATTATAAACAAGCTGTTATTTACTGCACTGTAAAATTACTAATTAAGAAGCTGTTAGCATAATATTACAACTAAACACCATCGAACACATTGTGCGTAGTATATAGGTTCTCCTTTTTAACATTACTGACGCATTACTCAAACATACCGCATTTCAGAGCACTCCATTGTTTGCATGTTGTTCTCACTGTTTGTAAGCATGTCATTCTAGTGAACGTTTGTCGGTACATTTATAATCGGACGCAAGATAAATCTGTAACTTTACACTTTACTAATTATAACTCGTGTTGCATTGCGTTTGTTCACTCACGTAACTCATTCCGAACTCGAACAGGGTTGGGTAATAACGACAATTTTAGTCAACACAGCTATCCTTTATAATAAACACAATATTTGCGTTACAAAATATTACCTACTTCGGTTCTTAAAGGTCATCATCAGGCGCGAGTAAATACAAAGAAAGGCTTTCCTTTATATTTGTTCGTCCCCTTGATGATCCTTAAGAGTCGAAACATGTAGCATTTTATAAGACAAATACTGTTCTATAATAAAAGACAAACACGTTGGCTAACGCTGTTTATTATTTAGTTTATGATACACATCGGGATGTCTTGTGTACAAATCACAAATCGAACGGGGTTGTAGTGCTTATGAAGAGTAACGCCGTAGGTCACCAACTTTTGATCGGACCGTTTTTTGGCATGTGGCTCCCCGTCAATGGGTAATTAGTGCATTGTGCCCGAAGTTTCGAAACAACGTACTCGAAGGCCCAGTACATTGCATCGGAACACTAGACACCAATTATCCATGGACACGGCGCATCTTGCCAGAAGAACAGGTATCTCATTACACCAGTGAGAAGCCTTAAATTTATGGTTCATTTACAACACTGTTAATAGCTTACACTAGGGGTACTCAAAACTATTTCGCTTGCGACCACTAAATGAAATCTAACATAACTCACTCACTCACTCCATGGGGCAGAGTCCTTCTTGAGAAGCTAACTGGTTCTGCAGCTAGTCAAGAAATTCCCAACACTTAATGGAACCCGAAGGTTCATCACCGTATTCACAAGTGCCCGCCATCTGTCTCTATCCTGAGCCAACTCCATCCAGTCTCCACCCCCTCCCACTTCCCGAAGATCCATCTTAATACCATCCTTCC
>Ga0123357_10003629_pt1 | contig 17792 bp, 17 predicted proteins | sample TergutEmb28metaG_FD_89873 | JGI IMG/M metagenome (GOLD analysis project Ga0123357, IMG submission 89873) | Embiratermes neotenicus P4 segment gut microbial communities from Petit-Saut dam, French Guiana - Emb289 P4 | ecosystem: Host-associated > Arthropoda: Insects > Digestive system > Gut ... | reverse complement strand
TCTTCAAGTGGAGAAGCCGGTTCCCGTAAGGGGGCTATGAAAGGCTTGAGCCGTATGAGGGGAAACTCTCAAGTACGGTTCTTAGGGGGGGATGGTTCAGCAATGAACTGTCCCTACCCGACATCGGACGCTCGATAGATCTTGTGCGCCCAGGCGGACTGGTCTGCTTGATTACCAGCGCCCAAACAATGGAGTCTCGCAATGCGCGGGCTCGCCAGTACATCGCATCACAGGCTCACCTGTTGGGGGCGATCCGGCTTCCCAAGGGCTGTTTTGACGAGATCGCCGGCACACAAACGCAAGCCGATATCCTATTCCTCAAGAAAAGGGAAGGCTCGGAGCCGATCACAGCAAACTGGTTGGCACATAGGTTCGCGCCCCAGGATGTGTGTAAGTATTACGGGAATAACAGGCCCATCATCAACGAGTGGTTTGCATCACAACCGCAGTGGCTGATCGGCAGAGTCGAGCTGGAAAGCAACGGGTACGAGAAAGTCCCAACCGCCGTCTTTGATGGCGAACTGGAACCGGCCCTCCAGGAACGCATCGCGTTGCTGCCACAAGGCGTGTATCGGGCAGTCAAACAAAGCCCCATTGAACGCCGCGAGATCATCCGCGCCGAACCCGGCGCGCGGTCTGGCACCTTTCAGATTCGCAATGGGCGGCTGTTTCGCGTAGCAGGCCAAGAACTGGTCGATGTCCACGAAACGTTCAACGCAACCCAGCGTGAACGCATCAAAGGCATGAGCGCGATCCGGGATCATGCCCGCGCGCTGCTCGATGCGCAGATCTCAGACAGGTCGGATGAACGGCTGATCCCTCTACGGGCAACGCTCAATGGTGTCTATGACGCTTACGTCAAGAAATACGGTTATCTGTCGACCCGTGCCAATTCGCTGGCTTTTCGGCGTGACCCCGATTATCCGTTGCTGCTCTCGCTGGAAGTCTTCGACGAGGAAACGGGCCTTGCCCACAAGGCGGCAATCTTCAGGGAACGCACGCTTAACCACGTCGCGACACCGACTATCGCCGCAGACCCGGTGGAAGCGCTGGCCGCTTCCATGCAATGGAAAGGCAGAGTCGATATGGCCTTCATGGCCGAGTTGCTGGAAGCCTCAGAGGAGGAAGTCATCGCGGCGCTCTCCCAGGCAAGGCGCATCTTCCGTGACCCAACCGACGCGCAATGGAAAAGCGCCGACGAATACCTCTCGGGCAACGTCCGGGCGAAGCTCGTACAAGCCCAGGCAAGTGGTGCCGGTTATCAGGAAAACATCGAGGCGCTAAAACTGGCTCAGCCGGAGGATATTCCGCCCGAGTCCATTGTGATCAACCTGGGCGCGGCCTGGGTTCCGGCTGCTGACGTAGAAGCCTTTGTGCACGAATTCCTGGAAATCAAGGATTGCGTCATCAGGCACTCGGCTCAAGCCGGGGCATGGTCGGTACGCTGTGATGACTGGACAGTCAAGCAGAGCATCAAGACGACCCAGGAATACGGGACATCCCGTATAAATGCGATCCAGCTCATTCAATACGCATTGAATGCGCAGACCCCCACAGTCAAGGATAAGACCTACGACGGGCGAACGGTCGTGAATTCACCAGAGACCCTGGCTGCACGAGAAAAACTCGGGTTGCTCAAGGAAAAGTTCTCTGTCTGGATTTTCGAGGATATTGCGCGCCGCAAGCGCCTCTGCGCCCTCTATAACGAACTCTTCAATGCCGTCCGGCCGAGAAAGTTCGACGGTTCTCACCTGAAGCTGCCTGGGTATTCGCGCTGTTTCGAGCTACGGGCGCATCAGTTGAACGCAGCATGGCGCATCGTCCAGTCAGGCAATACGGGCCTCTTTCATGCGGTCGGTGCGGGCAAGACGGCGACCTGCGCAGTTGCCAATATGGAGCTGCGACGGCTCGGTTTTGCCTCGAAGCCCTGTCATGCCGTGCCCAATCATATGCTACAACAATATACGGCAGAATTCGTGCGGCTCTATCCGCAAGCCTCGGTGCTAATGGCATCGAAAGAGGATCTTTCGGGTGAACGACGGCAGGAATTTGTGTCAAGGATCGCGACGGGAAACTTCGACGCAATCATCATGACACATGCGAGTTTCGAGCGGATCAAGCCTTCTGTCCAGTACACCATTCAATTCATCAAGGAGGTTATCGAGGACATCCGATTGGCCATACTTGCAATGAGAGATGAGCGTTCAAACCGGATCGTCAAGCAGCTTGAAACCATCAAAAAGGTCTGGGAAGCGCGGCTGTCGGATCTGTCTGCGCAGGAAAAAAAGGATGACATCCTGACGTGGGAACAGCTTGGAATCGACTGGCTTTTTATCGATGAGGCGCACCTCTTCAAGAATCTTTTCCGGTTCTCGAAAATGCAGGTCGCGGGCCTGCCGCTCACGAGTTCGCAACGCGCGTTCGATCTGTATGTGAAGACGCGCTACACGATGCAACGCCACGAAGGGCGACAGCGCGGCGTGGTATTCGCAACGGCAACGCCGGTGGCGAATACGATGGCCGAAATCCACACGATGATGCGCTATCTCCAGCCTGCCCGGCTGACGGAGCTTGGGTTGTATCAGTTCGACGCGTGGGCCGCAACATTCGGAGAGGCCGTGACTGCGCTCGAAATAGCGCCAGACGGCAGTGGCTACCGGATGCATACGCGTTTTGCCCGGTTCGTCAACATCCCTGAGCTGATGTCAATTTTCGGGGAAATGGCGGACGTCCAGACCGCCGAGATGCTCGGTTTGCCCGTCCCGCCGATCAAAGGCGGCAAAGCGCGCGTCGTGGCCTGTCCGGCCAGCACTCAACTCAAAGCATTCGTGCAGACGCTGGTCGAGCGTGCCGCGAAAATCCGCGAAGGCGATCTCGATCCGCGCGAAGACAACATGCTCTCAGTCACGACCGATGGCCGCAAAGCTGCTCTGGATTTTCGGCTGATTTCGCCTACGGCGGAATTCGACGAACAAGGCAAGGTTGCGGCATGTACGCAGGAAACCGTTCGCATCTGGAAGGAGACACACAGTTTCCGGGGCGCGCAGTTGATCTTCAGCGATCTGGGCGCACCAAAGGGGGAAGGCATTTTCAGCATCTATGACGACTTGCGGTCCCGGCTGATTGCGTATGGAATCCCTTCGGAAGAAATCGCTTTCATCCATGATGCCGGCAGCGACACCCAGAAGGCGAAACTCTTCAAGAGCGTGCGCGAAGGGCGGGTTCGGATACTACTGGGTTCGACCCCGAAAATGGGCATCGGCACCAACGTGCAGAACCGGTTGGTGGCAAAGCACGACCTGGATGCCCCGTGGCGACCGTGCGACATTGAGCAGCGCGACGGCCGCATCCTGCGCCAGGGCAACCTGTGCGACGAGGTCGAACTGATCCGCTATGTCACCGAAGGCTCGTTCGATGCCTACCTTTGGCAAACGCTGGAGACGAAGGCACGGTTTATCGCGCAGGTCATGCGCGGCGATCAGAGCCTGCGTTCGGTCGAAGATGTGGCGCTGGCAACACTCTCGTATGCAGAAGTGAAGGCACTGGCCTCCGGCAACCCGCTCATCATCGAAAAGGCGGGCGTAGATGCCGAGGCTGCCAAACTCTCGACCTTGCATTGCGTCTGGAGGAGCCAGCAGTACGCCAACGAGCATACAGTCATCGAACTGACCTCAGCCATTGCTGCGGCTGAAAGAAAGATTACCGCAATGGGGGCTGATCTGGAGAGGATTGAGCCTCAGACCATGTCATCCATCAGCATCGAGATTGGCAAGCACCGCCTCTGCGGGCCGGATGCCGTGGGGGAAAGGTTGCGCGAGATTGTGCTCTCCGCCAAACGGGCGAACACGCTCAAACCGGCGGGTTATTCTGAACGGATCATCGGGCGCTTCGCAGGTCTGGATCTGGGGCTCCGAACGATTTCAGGCGAGACCGTACCGGAACTCTTCCTTCAAGGAAAAGCAATGTACACCGCCAAGCCGTACCAGCAAGGTCCTGCTCTGGTGGCCGCGTTGCTTGAGACCCTTTCCATGCCAGAGAAGCAGCACGGAAACGAGCAGGCTTTTCTGGAAAGCATGCGCAAACGTCTTGTTGACTTGCAGCAGCAAATGTTGCGACCGTTTGAGCATGAAAACCGGCTTAGCGAATTGCTGAAGCGTCAGGCGGAACTGCTTGAAGTGCTCGACATCACGAAGAATGAAGCGGGTAGCCACCAGATGGATACAGATACCGTAGCGGCTGAAGTTTGACCGCAGATTGTTCCAAGTCCGCATCCAGAACAAAACGATGTAGTTGTCCCTCAGCCAAAACGGTTGAGGGACTTTTTTTTGGGGTACAGGCACATCGCTTGCGTGGCATAGTTAGACCAGAATTCCTGGAGCATTTTGTTCCAGGAATTGATATTCGAACGTGATGCTCAAACACGAGAAAAGTTGATGGACTATAATGCTTTATGAATTTCATGGAGAAAGATGATGAACTTGATTAGGCTTTGTCTATCACATTTGGCTAGGGCCTTGAACAGGCAGCGTTCTATTGCTGCGGAGGAGAACGGAAAGGATGTCGCTCTGCCGGAGAGGGTTTGGCGGGACTTGCCTGACATTGAGGTTAGTCTGACTGCTGATGTCAGGCCGCGAAGCTTTGTTGAGCCGAGCCCTGACTATCGAGCCATCATCTTGAACGAACTGAAACAAGAAGTTGGCAGATCGAGCTTTGGAATTAACCCCCTCGGCGATGCACTATATTTGGATAGCATTGAAGTCCACGCTCAACACCAAAAACATGGCTACGCCTCTGCATTTTTATGCTGGCTCTACAAAGAATACAGACTTCCGATTACTCCCGTTCACATAATTGGTAGCGCTATAGGTTTCTGGGCCCATGTACGCAAGTTCCCAAGCAGACTGCTCGAAGTGAAAAAAGAGGATTTGCGGGTAAGCGAAATGGATGCCGAGAAAGCCCGCTGGGCTCACCTGATTCCTGAGCCAGAACACATACGCCTTCAACGGATTTGCAAAGCCTCCCCGGAATGGCAGCATAGGGAATGAAGCTTTGTACATGGGCATCATCAACCAGGCGCAAAGTATCACTCTTTTTTGACTTGCTCCTCAATAACCATAAACCATGCAGAGGCACTTAGTTGTCCTGAAGGGACAAGTATCAATGAGACAACACGCCAGCCTTTTTCATAAACTTCTTTGACGCTCACTTTTCCAAGATGCTCGCAGGTGAAAGTACCTCCAGGCCGACTATCGCTGGTGTAGCACACTCCACCCTTCAGAGGTTCAGCGAATGCCTTCGGGATACTGAAAAAGATACAGCACAGCAGCATTAAAATGATTTTCAAACTGAAGAAGCCATGCAAGTCGGATCGGATCATTTTCTATACCTCGCTTTGTTGATTGGTTTTGCTGGTGATAACGGCATCAACCGTCCACTCCTGCCTTGATAGCACAGGGATGAAAACTGTTTTCATCCCTGTGTTCGTTTCATGATGGCATTATGTTAAGTCGTTTCAAGAACGAAAACGAATCACACAGCCGTCATGCAGTTTGATACTCGTACCTCACTGCTGCCTATCTTTCCAGGCACACACATCTTCCACGCGCCAGGCCGTGATCCGTTCTGAAAGCTTGACGGGTGCTGGAAAAGATTCTTCAGCAACTTTACGCCACAGCGTCGCATGCGAAAACCCGACGAATAAGAGTAGTTGCCGCTCACGGATAAAGCCCGTTGATGGCATCACTGCCGATATCCCGCGAGAGGGCTGCGGGACGGATAAGTTGTGATTCAAAGACAACGCGGTAGCCATGTTCGCTCCTTGGTCAAAATTGGATGTCCATGACCGACCTGGTCGCAATCGGTTCTGGTCAAATCGACCGATTGCCAAGGAAGCGAGAGCAATAAGCATCGAGCGGCCACCCGCTTCCTGGAGCGGCCGCAACTTGAAGTTTTCCTGCGCCGGGTATCCGGCAGCAGGACGATCACATGGGATTATCAAAAGAGGCCGAAGGCGCTCTTGAACATGAAGGCAGGTAACGACTGCGACGCCCAACACAGGGGATGCCGGGATTTGGCAATGCCGAACCGGTTCTGGAAGAAAAAAGAAACGACAGCATCGCGCTGGTTCCCAAGGTATCGCACCATCCAGGATCGTTGCAAGACGGCTCGAATGACAAGCACCTGCAAAAAGCCGTACTGACGCGTTATTTGGGTATTTCTGAACGAACTCGATCCGCTTTCAGGCATACAGAGACTGCGCGCACTCTCAGACAGGGCCATTCGGCGCGGATTCCTCGTTTGCGCTTTCTCTGTCTTCGACTGCAATGTTGAACTCGCCGCCTGATTCTTCGCATTCACCCGTCACGGTCACGGTTTCCGACTGGGCATCCATGTTTTCCTCGGTTTCTCCTGATTCGGATGATTGGGTGGGCGCCGTTTCCTCCTGCGCAAGGACATTCATACGTTTGCGCAGTCCCAACGCGAGATAGCGGGCCGCATTCACGACTTCGCGCATCTTGCGCTTCAGGAGCGCCCGTTGCGTGTCAACCGCTTGCGACGTAATCACCTCATAAATCTCCAGCGTCTGAAGCAAGGGCATGAGCTGGTCGAACAGGGCAATCGTTTCGAGATAACGTCTGGCAAACGAAGAGATGACCCCCACTTCGATGACGAGCGGTTGTGTGTCGTAGGTTGCCGCAGCAGTAATGCCATTGGCCTTGAATAGGGCTTCCGCGCCGTCGATGGCTTCACTCATGGCCTGGTACGCGGCATTGAGCCTGTCCCGGATTGCTCCCTCGACCTGTTCTACTTCAGCCGCTTCCAGCCGGGTCCGGGCAACTACGCTGATGAAATACTGATGCAGTTGCAGGGAACTGAAGTTGCGCATGAATACCCGCTTGCCATCAGCGCTGCTGAAGCGGGCTTCCATTTTGACACTGGCCGATTCGATGCGCCGGTAATCCACTTTCGTGACCTGCGCGATGATCCTCGCGTTGATTGCGCCTTCGTCGCCCCTGACAATTTGCGCGCTGGACAGATTCGCTGTCATCCGGATTCTCCATCGAATAAATCGCTTCGATGGATACTCTCTGACAGCTAATGCGCGCTCTACCCCGAAAAGCCCCTGTTTTTCGGGAAATTCGTCCTTAGCCCATGCCAGGGCGTTGACCTGCCCATCAGGAGCGCTATTGTGGCGACATGCGGAAGCTGGCCCCGCACAGCGTTTCAGGCGAGCCTTTTAGAGTTTCATGGTCGGGCAATCGGCCATAAGTTGATGTCTCACGCCATCCCTTTGGCAGCATCGTTGGAAGCGTGTTTTCGAGACGAAAGCCTGTCCTCGTGTCGAAAGCCGTTTTCTGACGGACGCTGGCAAACCGTCCTGGGCGAATCGTTCGCCCAATAACCAGCCCTTCCCTCATTGACCGCAGCCTTTTGGCATGCGGTTGTTATCGACCCTCGCGGGGTGCTTCGCCCCGCTTGAGGGGGTGTCGTGCCTCTCGTTTCTATTTGTGGAGGCAATGATGCCAAGTTTTCACACTCTGTCTCACGCAAAACCCGCCACGGACAGATTTGGTTGTTCCTCACAGGTTCTACCGTTTCCAGAAGACAGCGACGCCGAATTGGAGGCTGTCCTTGGGGTCATTGATGACCCTGATCACACCCCTTGGTCAGAAGAAGAACTCGACTGGCTCCATTGCCTTTTGCTCAAAAAAGCCGAGGTACTGGCAAATCCGGAAGCACCGCTCGCAGATGTGTTTGAAGTGCTTCGATGGGTTTTCACAGAACCGGACAAGGACGGCAAGCCGTTTTCGTTCACCCGGTGTCTGAGCGTCGCCAGATACAGCAAGTGGTCGCCTTTTCCCGACTTGACGGGCATCAACCTGGAAACGCTCAGAACGCTCATCAGGGGAAACCTGCGCAGATGGCTCAAAGCCCTGCTGGCGAAATACCCCGATTGGGTGCGTGATGTAGTTCAAAAAAACCCTTTGTGGATCGCACTTCGCCTCGACACAGATGCGCAGTGGATCAACAAACAACTGAGGCTCATGAACGTCCAAAGCGATCTATTCGCGTGACGAGTTCTGCCTTCTCCTCATTTACCAGCGGAGTCACTTCGACTCCTTCATCAATCAGGAACAGCTATGTCAACGCTGAAAAACATTTCAATCGTACTGTTCATTCTGGGCTTGTTCGCGATCACTGCAAGCATAGAATACGATGCAGAACGCATTTCTGATCGAATCTCAGGCGGCAAAGATTTCCAACTCGCCTGCCTGGAGGAGACGAATTTTGTGGGCACACTTGAAACCCACGAAGCCCAGACGCCCCAGACGCCGCCCATCAGCGCGGAAATCCGTACCGACAGGGGAGCGTCATGCATGTTCAGGTAAACACGCATCAGAGCGGAAACTTCCGTGATTCAGATCTTTCAGGAGCGGTTGCTCAAATTGAATTTCTGGTCAAGGAAAGCGAAATCAAGACCAACAGGCCTGGACGGATCTTCGTTGTCACCGGTGCAGAACGGATAGCCTATCGGGTGTTCTGGCAAAACGAGGCTTTCAAGGTTGAACGGCTTGACAACGGAATAGTCATCGACACGCAGTATCTCCTGCCCAAGGCATTCGCCAAGCACGGCATTGTCGATGCGCTATGCGCCGGCCTACTCATCACTGCGGATGTGCACCCCACGCAATGACTTTTTGCTCCCCTCGCCAAAACGAGGGGGCAAACATTGTCCCGCACTGTTCCGACAGGAGGTTTTATGAAAAGCAAATTTTACGGCCACCCCCGGAGCCTGCCATGACACGCGAGGAGTTTGGTCGCCGTGTTGAAGAGATCAAGGCACGCGCTCACGGGCACTGGTCGGACATTCTGCTGCATCTCGGACTTGATGAGCGGATGATCAGCCGCAAGGCCAACCTGCCATGCCCGATGTGCGGCGGTGAAGACCGATTCCAATACACGGATAAGTATGGCGAGGGGAACTACTATTGCCGGGGTTGCGGCCCCGGAGGAGGTCTCAAACTCGCGCAGGCCGTCACAGGGATGGATTTCAACGCTGTCCTTCAGGCGGTCGAGCGTTACCTTGGATTGAATCCAGTAACGTTACCCAAAGGAGCGGGCGAATCTTCTAATGCACGCATGAAAAAACTCGTGCAGCGCATTTGGGATGAGGCCCGGCCAGTTACTGCGCACGATGAAGCGGGAAAGTATCTCGCCAGCCGTGGGCTCGAACTGGATCAGTACCCGTCCGTTCTGCGCTTCCATCCGTCACTTGGCTATTACGGTCAGGATGCCGACGGGAAAACGTGCAAGCTTGGCGAATATGGCGCGATGCTTGCCTGCATCCAGGCGGCCGATGGCAGCGTGGTGTCTCTACACCGCACTTACCTGAAGCATGGACGCAAACTGGACGTACAGGATGCGAAAAAGGTGCTTGCAGCCGGTCACAGCGGTGCGGCGATCCGGCTTTGGCAGCCAACCAATGAGTTGGCGATTGCTGAAGGGATCGAGAAAAGCATTGCTGTGCGCCTTGCGACCCAGAAACCAGTTTGGGCCGGGATCTGTGCCAGCAACCTTGAAAAGCTCTGGCTACCGGAAACGGTCAGCAAGATCTCAATCTATGCCGACAATGACGCTGATAGTGAGTTTGCCGGGCAGTTCTACGCATTCGCACTGGCGCGCAATCTGAAACGAAAGTGCCGCCAACGTGAAGTGCAGGTATTCATTCCCAGCAAACCCGGCGTTGATTGGTCAGACATCTGGGTATTGCAGCAGCAAGCGGTTCAACAACAGGCCGCGTAGCTCCAAAGGGCTGTCAGCGCCATGTGCGCAGTCATGACAGCGTAGGCGTTTCAAGCGCGAGTCAATCGCGCGTTTTACGGATCGGCTCAAGGCCGATCCTTCATCAACCCACGCGGGGATGCTTGTTTCCCCCGTGGGGAAAGGGTGTCCCCGTTTTTTCCGGAAAGGAAAACTCATGAATAACGGACGTCCCCTGATTGAACTGGCACAAGAACTTGACCGGTGCCAGCATGCGAAGAAAGACATGATCGTCCCATCCTCGCTGATCCATCACGAAACCGATACGGCAGGCACAACAGCCATTGTCGTTGAGGAAACCGACGGACTCGCGCGATATGGCATCACGAACCTTGCGCGTCGGCAACTGGCTGAAAAGCTGAAAATCCCGTTCCAGTATTTTGAACGGATGCGCAGCGAGCAGCCAAGGTTGCTGGACGACAACGTGAACACCTGGTTACGGGAAGACTCCGACAACCGTATGCTACGCACGCTCGATGGCAACGTACGCGCGGTGCTGTCAGACCGCTATCGTCTCCTCGACAATTTCGATCTTGCCGAACATGTGTTGCCCATCTTTGGCAGCTTGGATGAAGGCAAGATCGCATCATGCGAATTAACAGAGACACGTATGTATCTGAAGTTCATACTCCCGACGTTGAAGTATGAAATGGAACCGGGGGATCTGGTACAGGCCGGAGTGGTGGTTTCCAACTCCGAAGTCGGGATGGGAACGCTGTCCGTGCAGCCCCTGCTCTATCGTCTGGTGTGCAGTAACGGGCTGATCGTACCTGACCATTCGCTCCGGAAAACGCACATTGGCCGTGTGTTTGCAAACGCGGAAGAAGCCATCCAGGTTTTCAAGGATGACACACTCATTGCCGACGATAAAGCTTTCTTCCTGAAAGTACGTGACGTGGTGATGAGTGCATTATCAGAAGTAACGTTCAAATACTTCGCGGCCCGGATGCAGAAAACCATGGGAATCCCCATCACCGGAAACCCCGTGAAAACCGTTGAAGTATTGGGGCAACGCCATGATCTCTCTGAAGATGAACGTGTTGGCGTACTACGCCATCTCATCGAGGGCGGCAAATTGTCTGGATATGGTCTGGTCAACGCCGTCACCCGGTTCGCACGGGATGCCGAGGACTACGACCGTGGAACAGAACTCGAAGCTTTGGGCGGAAAGCTCATTGCCATGAATGACAGCGAATGGAGGGGACTGGCCGAAGCGGCCTGATCCTCTTCTTTGGAACTGGTTGCGAGGGGGCTTACTCACGCAACCAGTTTTTTTACGCTTCAATAATGCAATATAAATTCATATCCCTCGTCAAGCATATACTTAACAGATATAGCATAGAGAATACATAATAAATGTCAAATACTTATCTTTATTTTCATTTCCCTTAAATACAGCATTTCAAACAGAATTGACGAAAAAAGATCTCTTTAATATGCTTCAAAAAGCTTGATTTACCTTTTTGTCATACAAATTTGTATTAACAAAATTTACATGTCACGGAGCGCGGCGTGAAATTGAAGGAACTCTCGGAAATCCAGACTGCCAACCTGAACCTGTTGCTGCTCGTCTCAGAGCACGCCAGGACTGATCGCGCAATTACCTGTTGTCTCTTTGGTATTGATATCAGGCAAGCAGAATTTTTCGCCCAATTGACTTTCAACCGCATTCTGACGCTGGTCTGTCACATCGACGAATGCCTGTTCCGTCCTCGGGTGGATATCACGCAACTGTTTACCTGCCCCCCGCAACTGGCCGGAACGATTTTCACCACTCAGCAACAATCATGATGCTTTGAAAGAGATGGCTCCTGGGCACCCCCTTCCTCACACCAGACTTCATCTCAAAATGCTGGAATATGCGGCCGCTTGTGCCGAGCAAGGTGCCCATACTCGTACCATTTCTCTTTTGACCGGCATTCCACTGAGCCAGCTACGCGCGTTTTTCCGCCAACCGCTGAACAATCAACGCGGCCGGCATCCTGATACCCGCGAGTGGTATTACAACGCGAACCTGCTCTCGCGTGTCGAGGCTTCACTCATCGTTTCTATATTCCGGCGTCTCATCAAGTCCGGCCTTGAACCGCCGCTTGCACTGCTGGGTGCCTACCGGCATTACAGCGCACATTACCCGGCTCCGTTACGTATCAGCTTTGATCGTGCTTTTGACCTCGCCGCGCATGCCACGAGGCGCTGGATTGCTGACACAACAAGCTTTTCGGTTGTTGCCTGTCCAGATTGCCACTGTGAATACCTGACGAGCGTGACGAACATCGTCCCTTGCCACAATAACGAGTGTCCGTTCTGCAAGCTTATTCGGCGGTACATTTTGGACACCCGGATTCAAACTTCATATCCCACGCATCCCCCTCCGGGTAATGTTCTGCTTCTCGGGATACGTTCTATCAGCATCCAGTCGTGGACTGAGGGGCAAACGTTGAATTTGCCGAAATAACACCATTTTTCGAACTGGCATCATTGCGGCTTGGCAGAGACGATAGCGGCTCGATTCCGAAGTTTCCGCACGATGCCTGCCAAAACCGATACGCCTCATAGACAGTTCGACAATCAAGGCATCCTGGCATTGCCCAGCGACACACTACTGGGGGCACATCAGGATTTGATCGACCGCATCAAGCTGTGTTTCGGAATGGATCGCACGAGCTTCGATCAATCGATCATGCCGTTGTTGCGGCGCTTCGCGCTTACCGTACATCTGCTGCCCTGCACAGCCAATAACTTCTTCAGCGTCCCCGGAGGATTGCTGCGGATTGGGCTGGAGACAGCCTTTTATGCGCTCCAAGGTACCGATGCGCATATTTTTTCCGGCCGTTCCACGATCAGCGAGCGGACGCACCTGGAGCCTCGCTGGCAGCGAGCAACTTTCATCGCAGGGCTTTGTTGCGAACTGCATCGCCTTTTCGGCCAGTTTATTGTCACCGACGCGGCAGGCAAGGAGTGGATGCCTTATCTCGCCCCACTTTCACACTGGCTCCAGCAGCATACGATCGAGCGCTACTACCTGAAATGGCAACCCAATGCACACGAACACCGGGCATTGGGGCTTTTCGCAGTCCCTTTCGTCGTAACAACCGACGATTTGCAGGATTTGGCTGCGAACCATTCACAGATCGTGCCCCATATGCTTGCTGCCATTGCAGGCATTCCAACCCTTCGGGGTCACAATGTTCTGGAATCTCTTGTCAGGCGTGCGCTGGCGCTGGTCATCGACCGTGACCTGCACTCAGCAGTGGAGCGGCATGGCAAACCGCAGTCAGGCGCTCATCTGGAACGCTACCTGATTGACGTTTTGCGGTATCTGGCTGCATCCCTGCCAAGCTGGAGGCCCAATACCGAAAAATCCCGACTCTGGTTTGGTGAAGACGGCATGTACCTTGTCTGGCCGAACGCCTTTGAGGATGTATGCAAGCAACTGGAAGCCGATGAACTTTCCGGCATCCCGAAAAATCCAAAAGCCCTTCTGGAAATCCTTCTTGCCTCCGAGCTACTCGTTCTTCAGGAACAGGGAAGCGCGTTATGGCGCATTTACCCCTCTGCCGGAGCAGCATCGCTCGATGCGGTCAAGCTGACCTCTGCCGGGATTCTCTACGCAAATATCAATGACTTTCCTGAACCGATTCCCGTTTCGCTCCTGAAGCCTTCAGCGACCTCTCAGCAAATTTCAGGGCGTAGGCAACCCACTGATCCCTGTGCAGATCAGCGCGGTAGTGCAGCCTCACCGACCGTCAAGGGCAAAACTGAACACCACGATGAGGTTGTGACAAGCACGGTATTCCCCTTTCATGGAGAAATAACTCAAAAACCCGAACAATTGTCACTGCTCAACGATGTCAGGACGAATTCTTCCTCCCAAAACGAACAGGTTTCCTCAACCGATGCATCACTGCGGGTATCGCTGCCATCCGAGGCTCCCTCGCGAAAAAAACTTGTGCTGACGGCCCCGTTACGGCTACCCCTCGCCATTCGGAAAGCATTACAGGACATCCTTTCGACGCTTGATGCTGGCAGCGATCCCGAGGTTTCCTGGATGGATGATGGGTTATTTGTGCCGTTTGCTGCCCTCAAGTCAAGAAAGGTCGACGCCCCAGCAGCACTCCGGGCGCTTAATGAGACTGCCATGCTCGCAGTGTCAACACCTGTTACAGGCTCATTCCGTGGCAAAGAAGCAAGTGGCGTTCTCATTGCGCTTCATTACATCCAGGCAATCTCCCCGGAAGAACCCCCCAGATGCTGACACGCGCTTATGAAATGCCCTGGCGCCGTGCCTGGGAAGGCTACGCCAGCGCAACATGGTTACTGGCCGCCATCGCCACAGCCATTTCCCCCTTGGAGCAACCGACCGGCGCAACACTGCCCGCCATCCTCTTGTGCCTGTCGATGGCTCTGTGGCGTGGCATCCAGACAGTCCGCATCATGGTATTGCGCGCTTCACTCACTGGCCGGGCCATGCAGATCATTGACCCCGCAGAGCAGGAAAAACTTACCCGCCATCCGGATCTGGTTTTTCTGGGCTTCGGTTTCGAGTGGAAACCCGTACACTCTCAGCGCCTGTACGAACTCGCCAAAATCGACTGGCGCGAGTTCGCGGCTCCGGCAGTCCTCCTGAATCTGCTAGGCCATCAGGTCAAGCCGCAACCTGATGTTGAGATTGGCCTACCTTATATCCACGGAGTAGAACCCCGTGAGGTATCGCTCTATCGACCACTTCAAAACTTCGAGGGAGGCACCTTGCTGGTGGGGACAACCCAGGCTGGCAAGGGCGTGGCACTTGCAAACCTCATTGCACAGGCCGTTCGCCGGGGCGACGTCACGATCATCATCGACCCAAAAAACAGCCAACGCCTCAAAAAAGTCGTGGTTCGCGCCTGTGAGTGTTACCGCGAACCCGATACCTTTCTGGAATTTCATCCGGCCTTTCCCGAAGCTGGCGTACGACTGGATTTTACGTTCAACTGGCAAAAACCCACTGAGATTGCCTCACGGATACAGTCGATCCTGCCTCCCGACACGGCAGGTGCATTCGGGGCATTCGCCTGGGACGCAGTCAATGTCGTGGTACAGGGACTCATCGACCTTGAAGAGCGTCCAAACCTGACGAAACTGACTCGCTACATCGAAGGCGGCATCGAACCAGTGCTGGAGCAATCCTTGCCACGATTTTTTGATCGGGTATTTCCGGAAGGCTGGCGTCATCTGCCTCAGATGAAAAAATTAATGCACGATGCTCTCAAGGGTAACCTCAAACGCCCATCCGACGTTGCCTCGAATGACCTGCTCGCCTTCGTGGCGTTCTATGAGCATCACGTTCCCCAGAACCAGCGCAGCAAGGTCATCGACTCGCAGGTGCGCGTTTATCGGCACAACAGGGAGCATTACCAGAAGATCACCGCAAACCTGCTACCGATCCTCTCCATGCTGACATCGGGCGATCTCGGGCGCGGGCTCAGCCCTGACCCGTTCGACCCGAGCGATACGCGGGCCATCATGAATTTCGAGAAGATCGAACGCGGCGGGCATGTGTTCTATATGTGCCTCGACTCGCTACCCGACCCGTCTGTCGCTTCAGCCATCGGGGCGCTAGCGCTGGCCGACTTGGCGGCGCGCGCTGGTATGCGTTACAACCTGGGGGGCTACCGAAGGATTTCCCTCTTCGTTGACGAAGTCTCCAATGTCATCAACCAACCCCTGATCGAAATTCTCAATAAAGGAGCCGAAGGCGGAATCTTTACAACCTGCGCGATGCAAACGCTCGCCGATCTCGCCAAACGCCTCGGAAGCGAAGACGCAGCACGCATGGCGCTGGGTAACCTCAACAACCTGATCGCGTTGCGTACAAAAGATCGTCCGACACAGGATTTTGTGGTGGAAACCTTCGGCAAGGTCGCTATCCATACCAAGCGGGTCGGGTTGAGTTACGGGGCCGATGCGCACCTGGGAGACTTTTCGGCAAGCCATTCTGAAATGGTCACAGAGAGTTTTGAAGAGATGATTCCCGCCGACATCCTCGGAAAACTCCCCAACCTTCAGTATTTCGCCTCCGTCTCAGGCGGACGGATTATCAAGGGCCGCTTCCCGATCCTTGATACCGATACACCTCTTCCCGGGACACTCGCAGAATGATTCGCATCATCTCAGTGGCATCGCTCACTCTGATGCTGATCTTCGTGCTTTACATCCCCTCAGCCCGTCCGCCAGATCGCTTTATCGAGCAAATCCGCACAGAACATGCGCTTAATACCGCGCATTGGGGAAATGAGCGCGCCTTACTTATCCTGGAACGCGGGTTGTCACTGAATGGCACTCTGAATTCGGTGAGTCCCGTACCCAATTCCAGTCAGGCACCCAAGGTCTCACAAGTGAATGAAGCCGTCGGGCATGAAATGGGAAAGGTCATGAACCGATTTTTCGGGAACACGTACTTCCGATCCATCGATGCCCTGCTCGCACTTGCCTGTTTCCGTTGCGCATCGCTCCTTGCTTGGTTGCCCGTCGAAATCTTCGTTCTGCTTGCATTACTGGCCGACGGTTTTTTTGTCCGTATTCGGCGATCGAAGGAGTTCAAAAAACACGACCCGGAATGGTTTGCCCTACACGCTTGCGCGCTCGTACTGCTCCTCTGCGGGACGGTCGTCATGTTTGTGACGCCGGTGACCGTCTTACCCTTGGTATTGGCCGCGCTGGCACCTGTGGGAGGATTGTTCCTGAGCCGGATGGTGGCGAATTTTCATCGAAGAGGGTGAGGGGCAATCTCACAGATTCGCGTATCCATTTTTTTGAATAAATCGTTTAGACTTTTTGGTTAGACACATGCTTAATTACGAATGGGTAGAACACCCTATGAGGTCTCACCGCACATGAAGCTCTACGAAAACATTGTTATCGGCAACTTTCTCTTCGCTTTGGGTTACAGAATCCGAACCAAGAAAAGCGTGGAAACTTTGAATGGTTCGGTCAACCTGTTACAGCAAACACCGGAAGACAAGGCGCTCGGCGATGTACTGGTGAATTTGTCAGGCATCGTGCGCCTAATTGAATTCAAGGCTCAGGGCGCAAGTATGAGCAAAGAAGAAAAGCGGCATGACCGTTTGTGCCAAGCCATCAGTAAGAAAGCAGCCGAGGCAGAAGGCCGACAGAGCTGCTTGTGTAAAGCCATCGAAGGGACTCATTTGGAAGCGGTCTCGCGGGATATTCACTGGTACATTGAGAGCAAAGCAGACGAAAAGGCATTGCGAACCAGGATTGTTCCCTACCTCGACGCATTCCCCCGTCCACGTGGGCCGAAAGTACAACGCCTGGAAACCTTTGTTGATACCTTGGCTTGCGAAGTAGCCGAAGGTGACGTGCGTCACAGCAAAGAAGACGTGAAGGAGTATCTCAAGTTGGTACGTTTAACCATGGGCAGCGGCGCTGTCGGCAGCGGTGGATTATTACTTGTCGCCGAACCCGAAGGTGGCTTGGTATTCGCTCCCATGCTCGACCTGATGGAACTTGACATGCACCATGGGCACTGGCTACACCACCGGAATAACCTTGAACAAGCACTCAGCCAAAAGTTGGAACGTGAGTTCAAACTGGAAAGGCATCAAGAGTACGATGGGCCATCTCTGTGACGATTAAATCAGATGGATCAAAAATTGTTCGACCAACAAGTGCAGCGCCAACTGGACATTGTCAACAAGATACTGGCCGCCACAATCCAGGATCGAGAAACAGCCAGAGAGGCCGCCGCCGCAGTAAATACGCTCTCTGCGAGAGTTGATGCGCGGCTGACAAGCCTGGCAGCAGAGGTACGCGGATCCGCTGAAGAGACCGCTACTCAGGCAGCACATCTTCTGGAAAAGCATTTCACTGCCGCCAACATCGCTGCGGAAGATGCCCGCCTTTGTTTCGAGCGGGCCAGACAAGCCTTGGGCTGGAAAGTTTTCGCCATACTGGTCGCTGCTTTCCTG
>Ga0123357_10003628_pt1 | contig 17795 bp, 12 predicted proteins | sample TergutEmb28metaG_FD_89873 | JGI IMG/M metagenome (GOLD analysis project Ga0123357, IMG submission 89873) | Embiratermes neotenicus P4 segment gut microbial communities from Petit-Saut dam, French Guiana - Emb289 P4 | ecosystem: Host-associated > Arthropoda: Insects > Digestive system > Gut ... | reverse complement strand
GAGAAGTGTGTGGAGTCCCAAGGGAACTACTTTGAGGGTGATTAGGTGTCCAACGCTCCAAGTAAGCCAGTTTCTTTTTCCCGGCCAAAGGTCGGATACTTTTCTAACAGACCACGTATATCACATAAACAAATTTTCATTTTATAATGATTACTTGTTTGTGGGTGTGTCTATGTGCGTGTGTGGTATACAGGTAAATGCATCACTGGCAGTAGTTAAAGAGCCAGAAGATGGTTACAACCAACAGCAGTAAGAGGTACTCAACCTTCAGTCAGTACCACAGTCTTGGCTTTTGCCAAAATGAGTTGCCTAAGATGTATATTTAATTAAAAAATTATATAAAAGTTTTCCAATAATTTAAATATAATTATTAGATATCTAAGTTATGTCCTAAAACAAAAACAGAGGTGGTCAGCTAGAGGAGCTTTGGAATTTGCATTTTAGGACGCAACTTAGGCAGGGGCCATGTATAACAAAAAATGAATACACTAAAATACTCTTTCTTTGTATAATTTTTTTAAAAGGACCAACAAATGCACTTGGATTTATGAATGTAATTTTTATTACATAGTAATCACAGACAGTGAAAACTTGAAACTCCAAGTGGTTCACTGTCAGAGTTCCGAATGGTTCACTGCGCAGACTGTACCATCACTCACAAACCTGGATCACAATTCACCACATGTATCTTCAATGTACATCATCCCACAGTACCATGCTCCGTCTGTTTAACGTACAGTACTTTGTACTGATTGATATTTTACTATTTCACGCACGAATGTTAATCATAACTCTAACATTTTTAACAGTGGAATGATTTGAACACATTATAATTGTTTTCATATTCTTGTTCTAGTCACCCTTAAGATGGCCATATCAGTGGCCGAAACATGTCGGTGGTTACTATGTAATAAAAACTGCACTCACAATTAAAGTGCATTTTATCTGTATTTGGTGGTTTCTTATTTCTGTTAATTCAACTACAGCAAGTTACATTCAGTAAGATGCAAGTCTACTTACTTCCAAAAATCTTTCAAATGAATTTCACAGCAATCTTGCATGCACATAAACTACCTGAATATATGTTTTACAGGCAACCTGCACGCACCATATCAGTGACACGCAACAGCTGCATGCAGCTTGTGAGCTGCATTGTGGCCACTCCATCATATCAGCTTAACATACAATGGTAGGCCTTCGCAGCTTGTGTTAAAGTAGTATTTCATTAAAATATATATCAATTATCACTTTGATGTATCTGCTTGCTTTGGCTGTATTAAAATATTGTCACTGTTTCGAATGTAGTCTAATTTTTCTAAGGCAAAGTAATATTTAAAACGTTTGTGGCACTTTGTCAAATCAAGTTTCTGTGATGAAAAATGTTTAAGAAAGCTGCTGACACACCAGCTTAAATGTTCCTATCCCATAAACATTATAATAACATGCCAACAGCAGCAAGGCCCAGAAACTGCGCCTCAATTGAAAAACTGGAATATGGACAAATGCAGCTGACACTAGTACCAGAAGATTTTAAAACTTCTTCCAAATTACAAATTATATGATGAAGGCAAAAGTTTGGAAAAACTAGGATCCATTAAATGCTTTGTGTGCCGTGATATTTTCAAAAGTGAACCAGCATCATTTCATCAACAACCTTCAGGGATAAAGAAGTCAACCTGCACTCAAGTGACCAACCTTTTATATCACATTTCAGTTCAATGAGGTGACTAACTCAAGATGAATCACTAAAATGCACACAGTATGAATTCCTGGAACTTTCTCTGTGTTTTATGTCTTCAATCATATAGTTCTTCAGTTAGTACAAGAAATACGCTATTTATTTTCTATTCTATGTACACATTGCTACTTTTTCCTAAAATGTGGCATGTACAGTATCAGCACATTCATACTGCCTAGCTTTCCTCATGTAAAACACATGTAAACATGGCAAGGCCGACATTAATCTGTCACACAATGACTTTTTACACACAAATTTTTTAAAGATGGCTTCTTCCAACAAATAAATATGTGAAAAAAGCACTAACAACTCAGGTTCTTTTAAATATTCCTATTTATTTCTGAGCAAAGTAGAAGATTACTGGAATCTGATCACTGAAGTCAACATATAATTTGCCTTCATTGCAAAACCCTAATCTACATTGTCCGTACAGGGAAATGAAACCAATATTCCAAAGATACAGCTAAATCTGTAATTAGTACAGTTCATACCAACCTTCTCCATCAACAAGCTTGAATAGACCATAGTCTTGAGGGTTTGTAATGCGGACTTTGTGAGCAATGATCTTACACACATCGCGTGTGGTCATGTTTGGTCGTACTGGAAGGGTCTTTGTGATGATGGAGCCATGCATCTCGTCTGGCACAACAATCTTCAGAACAGACCGGAACTCTGTCAACGATGCCACTCTCCACTGCACATGTAAAAGTGACAAGCTGCCAGTGATGTAATGAGACAAATACACAGCATAAACATTGTACATTTTTTATTAACTGAACAAAATTAAGCCTTCTTAGAGCTAAGTGCCAATGGGTGAAGAATAAGACTGTGATGGCTAATCATGCCTACTGCACACGTAAGGGATGTTGGCATGAATTTGCATATCAGTGAAATGATAAATGGAAGGGTAAAGTACAGAAATGAACATCTCAAGAGCAGTATAAACAGCCTGTGAAGTGGGCAGCAGCCTGAGCCATGGCTAAGCTTCTGTGTTCAAGTGTATAGAGAAACAATAATATAAAATAGGAATGTAAGTTTTCCTTCAAGGCCCTTTCCCGAGCAAGTGTGATGTACACATCCACTCTGTGGTCACAACATGCACACACCTAAATTTTCAACTCAAACTCAAACCATTCCTTCGTAATTGGTGATATTTTAAAAATAATGCCTCTCAGCATACAAGAAAATTCAGATGCAATTTATGTTACTGTTATTGCATGGACCAGAGAATCTTATTGGTAATTCCACTGTGTGTAATTATGATTATTTCTCAAAATCTGACTCAAACACAGAAGGAAAAGCATGATTAAAAACAGTTACTTCACCAATGTCTAATATTTTCTAAAATATGGAATGGAATAACTCTGGTTGAAATCACTTTGGTGGGGGGAAAAATAAATAATGCACAATTTTGTGAAACACCACCACCACCAGCAGCAGTAGTTGTAGTAAAATGAATATACAAGCCTGTAACGTGTAAGCAACACAACAGTAATATTTAAAATGGTATATACTAACAGATATTCAAAACTTTTTGGTGTGGGAATGTAACACAAAAACTTGTCTCTCCCCAAATAAGGTCTAGGTCTTATTACCAGTACCCACCCATCATGGCCCTGACAAGACCCCACACATTTTGTACCCCTCTTCCATGTCTCTTAAATGGTACATATCTTGTGGACCTTCAAAGACTCAGTTTGTTTCCTTACACACTGAACATTTTGCACACTGGACAGGACTGTGTTCTACCTCCTTCCAACCTATCCTAGGCCTTCCTCACAACCTTTATGTATAACCAGCTGCATTCATATCCAACCACTTTGACCAGCTGGAGTCAACATGTTCATCCATAACATCCCTGTCCCCAGCCCCTACTGAAAAGACTGCATGGCATCACAATGCAGAAACAATAACTTGCATAAACTGTATTAAAAATGTTCCTCCCACAACAATAAGCCTTGTAATATAAACTAACATTTTTGTAACACATTTATAACTGAAGGAAATCGCTTTAAACTGCATGGGCCCAGTGCCCTAACCCACGAACTAAACTGCATTTTATTAATGCATCATAAAACATCAATGCTTCAAGTAATCTTGTTTTTTTATGGATTACCTTAAAAATACTACTCAACAGAAACCTGTGTTCAAGTGACATTTTTTACCAAATTACTGTGATAATAATGAAATGGTTATTTACATGACTTTTTATATGCCTTGTTTAAAGACACTTCCATTACCAAGATTACACAGCATCAGAACATTATATTAAAAGCCAAAGAAAGGAAATTTACATGTTATAAATAATTTTTGTGGAAGTTTAGCAACAAAATGCTACTGGACTTCTTTTGTTAGCTTCTCAAAACCTACTATAAGAAATGCACCCAAGTGCTCAGATAGTGTGCTGAACACCCTTTTACTGATCCTTAGTCCACCTACTTCCATCACAATGTGCTTTATGGTTATGATATTTGAAAAGACAGTCACTAACAAAACTATTTCACAGCACTGGTAATGCTAAAATTATTATCTCAATGCCAGACAGAAATTTAATTACTCACATCAAGACTTGCTCCTGGGCCAAGTGTCTTGCTCTGCTCTTCAGAACACAATCTGAAGTTCTTGAGGACGTGCACCGCACTGGACAGGGTGGTGAGATAATAACCTCCCTCACCAGACAGAAGTGATGGGTGCAGCAGCCCCCACATGTAATCAGCTTCTATCTCGGCAGCCAACATGCCACTCTGTACCAGCACCCACACAAACAGAGGCAGGAAGTCATCTGCCCCCAGTGTTACACACCTTTGGTTCGAAGATTTCACCTGTTGGAAGAAACAAACAATGAAACAATGAAGGGTGGAAACAAGGACTACCCTTATTGTACTTAATACCGTATGTAAGTCTGTTCTTTTTGTGGCTGTTGTCAGCACAGTATTCTTAAAGTGGCACATGTGTGTAATGTCCATGATGCTGGCAATTTCTCCAAAAGATGCCATTCAGGTACTGCTTAACTTTCGAAGATACATTACTGCCTGGTTAATTCACAGCTGTTAACAGCACTGTATGATTCAAATGACGTATTCGTGTCAATGTACACAAAATAGTATTAGTAATTAATGCAACAGACATGACACAGACAGAGCTGAAATTTTATAGAGAGACAAAGATTCACTAAGTAAGGTCATGCATATACTAGTAGATGGAGCAGTGTTTAGATATGAAACTTCAAATTATGTTTTGAGTATCGTATGTTCTATGTGCAGTTCTAATTTTACCACATTACAAGCCAGCAGAGAAACTTCTGAAATTGATCTGCCCATCTGTTTCTCTGCATGCACAAAAAAATTCAAGCAACACTAAATGGATTTTCAGGAAATTTGTTCCTGTGGAGATGTAAAGAAATTTGCCAACAGATTCCCGTTTTTGTTTAAATCTAACAGTAACAGTAAACACTTTAAATACGGTGTTCCGAAACGTTGGACGCAAACTACAAGACGCCGGGGAAATACCCAAAAGAAAACTCATCACTTTAAATACAGCCAACAAAAACAGTTGCACATACCTTAATGCAAAACTACTTCAACATTTACTGGAGTGAAAAATGTTCAAAACAAAAGTTGTTGAGAAAAACAAAACACGCACTTCACGAGGTTTGTTCAAATAGTATCCAGATTGGAAACGTAGTGGTTGTTCACTGGGTGGGATGTGTTTGCAACCAGTCTTGACATGTTCATACATTTCTTAGCAACTCAAGAAACAAGTTGCAAGTGGCTGTGTTTGCTCAGTTGGCTGTAGTAGGTTACGGAAGTAACGTGTGCGTTTATGTCATAGCGATTTTTACGATATGTGAAAGTACCGAACAACGCATTTGCATCAAGTTTTGTTTTACAATCAGAAAAACCGCAACGGAAATGTATCAATTATTGCAGCAAGCATACGGTGAAGATGCAATGGGTCGTACACAAGTATTTGACTGGTTCCGTTGATTTAAAGAGGGTAGAACCTCTGCTGAAAGTGACCCCCGCTCGCAACGACCGTCAACATCGAGAAACAAGGAAATGATTGCTAAAGTTAGAACAATCATTCACAGTAATAGGAGATTGACAGTACAAGAGATAGCGGATGACTGTGGGATCTCTGTGGGCTCATGCATTGCAATTTTAACTGATGATCTGCACATAAACGTGCGTGCGTGACGTTTGTGCTGTGTTTGCTAACAGATGACCAACGTTAGCAATGTCAGACAATCGCCCGTGATTTGTTTGAGCATTCATGTGAAGACGTGGAGTTTCTTAAGAACATTGTGACAGGTGACGAGTCCTGGCTCTATGAGTACGACCCGGAGACAAAACAGCAATTGTCAAAGTGGAAGGGTCCCACGTCTCCACGACCAAAGAAGGGGCGCCAGGTGGAAGGCAAAACAAAGGTCATGTTACTGGCGTTTTTTGATTCTGAGGGTATCGTATACCACGAGTATGCTCCAGCACCACGTGACTTTTTGCTATTCCCAAGGCTTAAAAAAGTTCTGAAAGGACACTGATTTGAGGCAACAGAGGACATCAAATGAAATTCGATGAAGACACTATTAGACATCCCGAAAGAGGAGTTCGCAAAACGTTTCTAACAGCGGCAGAAACGTTGGGCGAAGTGTGTAGCTGCGGAAGGGAACTATGTTGAAGACAATTAGGGTTAAAACCCCGTAAGCCTTATCTACTTCATGTACTGTGGTCAGTCCGGATAATTTTTTAACAAACCTCGTATGCCCAACATTCTATTTCTACGTGTCTTATAGTGTTCAATAAAATGAAACAAGAACTATGCACTGCGCACATTACCTAACTTGTATATTCAACAGCAAACAAGAGTTTTCCAGACACAACACGATTACTTCAGGCCCTTATTTATTTACAGTTCAATAATACCAGCTCTGATGTGTTGTGTAAAAATGGGACATGTTTACATGCTCACAGTTATCAGCGTTTTGGTTTGAAATCATCAGTTTTATGCTATGCACAACAGACCATCAAAAGTTACAATTAACAAACTGAAAATACAGAAGCAATAACACAGTGACAATGCCAGGATCATAATGCAATGCATACATCTCCTAAGTTCTTGGTAACTGCTACAGCAAGAAGGTTCTATCTCAAGAGAGGTGAATATGTATACAATTTTGCAACCAACTTCAGTTGCCTACATGACATTCTGTTAATTAAAGTTAACTTGAACATTTATTGCTGTGCAATATAAAGCTTGAGTATAAAGATTAGTACGCTGATTGTAGTTGCCCATAAACTGGTTGCTGTGGTTAAGCTCATGTCATTGGATATCAACCTTATTTTGGTATTTTATAACCCCCGTCATCATCAGTAAACTTACCAAAAATGATGAACATGCAAACTCAAAAAGTGTCAGCAACATTAGCCCATGTTTTGTGTTTTAAAAGTATGCACTTTTTTTAGTAATTCAAGAATAAAGAACACAAACCATGGTAACTGCATGAAAGATTTTCCATTTGATGAGTGAAATTTGCATGGTGACATGTTGTAAACATAAGCATCTCGTTTCATGATCACGGGAGGTGTGAATAAACAAAGTGGGGTTGTGCTAACTAAAAGTGATATTTTAGAAATTCATGTCAATGACAATTTGTGAACAGAAAATTTAATCAAATTTTTGTCAGTGTTAGAGATATGTAGACATTTCTGCAGTACCTGTCAGTATAGTGACTCGCTATGGTTTGGATGGTCCGGGGAATGAATCCCGGTGGAGGCAAGATTTTCCGCACCCCTCCAGACTGGCCCTGGGGCCCACCCAGCCTCCTACACAATGGGTAATGAGTCTTTTCCAGGGGTAAAGCAGCCAGTAAATGGCATTGACCACCCACCCCCATATGGTGTCAAGGTTAAAGAAAGAATAGAGCTATACCTCTAATCCACCTCTGGGCCTTCACGGCCTGTTATAGGGTCCACTTTACTTTTACCTTTTTACAGTAAAAACACCAGTGAGACAGAAAGTACAGCTGGTACAATCTAATACAGCACTACTGCCCAACTATGCTACAAAACACACAATGTGCTTCAAATAAAGTTGCACTGCAATCTGCTGAACACAATACAAAGTTGTTTACTACAAAAATATATTGTTTTGAATTAAAATATAGAAAAAAAACGCTGTGACTGATTATTTCATTTAGCTGTAAGGAATGGCTTCAACAGTGAAATATTAGCAGCAAGTGACATCAGAAGATATAAGAAACTAAGAGGAGGAACTCATTGCCTGTTTGAAGGTACCCTGTAGAGATTGACAAAATCATTAACAAATGTTAAAAAGGATGTATAGCCAGTTTCTGACCAAACTCTAATCTGGATTACTACCAGATACAAGCCTGGCACAATACATCTACAGTAATTTGTTTGGTAATGCACATTATATAAATTCAATTAATTTGCAGTAACCTAGAAAAAAGCTTCCTTGAGACACATGCAGATGTCCTATGAAAGAACTAGCATGTTGCAAATAACTAATAAATATCCAATTAAGTTGGGTATTCAGCATTTTTAGTGTCAAATATTTCACGTACATGTGATTCCAAATTTATCCAAGAAAAATGGAAGGCAATAACCTGTTAGTCATGACACATTTCAACCACTATTTTTCATCTTTATCAGCCTAACATTTATAATGCCTGCCCTCAATATATAGAGTAAGGATGACAAAACAAAAAGACAGAAAATTCAGAATATCCCATAGTATCACACATTCTTTAATAAATTTAAAAACAAACTACACTGAAATTCTAACTTAAGGTTGTCTGAGCACATTAAGTGCAGAGTTTAATAATGTTGACAACTGCCAAAGTTACATAGCATCAGTGATACAAGAATGAGTATGGTGCATTCATGGAATGATATGGACAGGGGAAAAATGAAGTAAGGGAAGAAAAACTTCTCTCTGGTGCCACTTCGTCCACCACACATCTCACATGGACAGGCCTGGGTAGGAACCCAGGTCTCCACAATGACAGACTGGCAACCAACCACCTGAGAAATGACATGATCAGGTTCCTTTGAGAAAATGGAATCTAGAATTGAATGTTATATGAGGAAATGTCTAAATCCTAAATGGGAATTACAGTGTGCACTTCAAAATGTCCATAGTTTGAAACACACTTGACTAATGAAGTTAGAAACATTCAAAGAGCAAGTAGATAAAAGCTGCCACATGAACTACTGTTTCGTATACTTTCTTAATTCACATTTTGGGCTTTACCTTATAAGTTTTAAGGGGATTTCTTGTAATGCAATCTCAACACATGCACGTCATAGACCATACTATAGCAGGGCCCAAATATGCATTTTTACCGAGTTGAAAATTGTTCCAATGCAGGCAAGCAGACTCTCCAGCTTGTCAAGTGGGGAATCCACCTCCTGCAACGTGGTCAGTAGATGGCAGATAGTCTCCAGAGCCTCCTGTGATGGGGGAACAATCCTGGCACGGACACCCAGCTCATGCATTGGTTTGGTGCGTGCGTACTGGATGTTGTCTGCCAACAGCTGGATTGCACCAGTGCGTGTGTACTCCTCTACAAACAACTGATACAGATGCTCCTTCAAGGGTCGCACAACCAACTTGTGCATCACACTTTCTAAGATTGCATCCAGATTCAGGAATTCTGTGGACTTCAGCTGTTTGTAAACAATAAATTGCATCAACAGTTTAAGTTAAAGAAGTAACAGACAGCATAATAAGGGAAAGAAATAAACACCCTGATAAAATGAAACTTACTCAGACAACAGTACTCATCAGTTCAATTACTAAGGGTGATAGCCTGTTATCAGCAAGTATGTAATTATCCACAAATGTCTCTCACTAGAGGAACTTTAAGGTTTTCATGGTACTGAACATTTGTTGTCCTATGGCACCATCTTCAGGGAGATAGAAGCAACAGGTCTGTGTGAAACATTGGCATAAAGCCTAAAAAATGAGGTTCATAACCCATACAAACCACATTCTTAATATGTTCTGCTGTTTTTTCTTTCTTTATTTATTTATTTATTTTTTAATTTCCTGCCATGTACTGCGCTCCTTTGTCAGAAATAAAGTAACTGTCTCCCTGTCAATGCAACCCGAAAGAGGAGCACCATGATTGGACATGATTCTGAGCCAGGTCTCTCTGCCTCCCATCCTTGCATCATATTTGCTTTTAGCCCATCTCAAACTTACTCTACCATCTCCTCCACCAATACTGTTAACTTAATTAATAGGCTTCAAATACCTATGTAGTGTGTTGTAACTGGAAGTAAATAAATACTGCAAGTTCATGTGTTCAGAGCATGAACAGTGAATCAGGCTTTCTTTCTTGGCTAAGTAGTCTGAATCCAAGCTACTTTGTGAAAAGTTTAACTTCCCAAATACCATGTTAGAGCCCCACACATTGGCCAAAAAATAATCAGAAGAGATATTTAACCATTTCTCTTAACTAATGCTCTAATACTATAAATAATGTCAGCACTTGCTACATTGTTATTAAACACCTTCCAACCAATAAATAATAAGAAACATACTTCATATTTATCTGGACATAACATAAAAGCTCATTGTTCAGTAAGTTTAAAGCCATTTAAATAGCTTAATTTTAATTTCTAATCTTCTGCCACTTCATCACTTCATGTATGAGTATAAACGCTCACACATATTAAGACTATGCAAAATCCACACTGAGTCAGTGCAACACTATCACTTGTCTAACTATAAAAAAAATAGTGAGAATTCAATTAGTTTAGTATAGAGAATAAAGATGAATGTAAGCTCCAGTAATATTAAAAATGGGAATATTCCATTTAGTTATTTACAGTTTATGAATGTATTCACATATGTCTTATGTATGGATACACGTACCTTTATCCTCTCTTTCTCAACTTCCTTTTCAAACTCGCGCTCCCCATGTTTGACAAGGTAGTTCTTCATACCAGACATGAACTGCCTCATATTACGCATTACCACCTGTGGATTGGTCTCACGCGAATCCCGTGTACATGCAATGAAATTATCAATATTCTGTGCAAATGTTGTACTCTTATCGGCAGCAAGGTGCAAGGCATAAGCTCTGATAGACGATCCTGTTCCGCCCAGGTCACGGTTCCTTAGTGCTTGCAGTCTGGGAGGAGCTGCAAGTACAATGAAGAAGACAACCATTGGTGTGGTGTATTTTAGAGTACCAAAGGGTTAGAATTCGCATTGTTTGTACACTATCACAGTACAAGTTTCACAAGTCAAGTTACAACTTATGGTAATTATATATATATATATATAAAGCATTTTCATGTAACACATATTGAATTTTGATGACCAATTTTTCTTAGTGCTACATATACCTCATTACAAAAATACTACTACTACTTTCTTAAAGACAAAGAAATAAAACGTCCAATCACATGTCATTCTTAGCGACATTGAAAGGAATAATGAGAGTACCTACGCTTAAAATTAAGGCCCTCTGGTGCATCAAAACACTGGAATATATTATTACATTACCCACTACACAGTGTACAATATATTACATTATCCACTACACAGTGTACAATATATTACATTATCCACTACACAGTGTACAATCCCAAAAAACCAGAATCCTTCAAAACCTATGTTGTGGAAAACTCAAATCTCACATAATGAGAATAGTAACTTTCAAACATACACAGGCTTTTGTACGCCTGTGACTGCCACACGCGCGCGCACACACACACACACATATGCACGCACGCACGAACACACATATGCCATTACTGTCTGAGCCTGGGTTGCTAAGCATAAAAAACCGTTCATATCTACATACATATAAACAAGTACAAATATTGCATAATTGTTCGTTGCGCGCGGTACACACGCTGCATGGGATTCGGTCAAAAAATAAGTTTACGAAGGGTAGGCGCGCGCGCGCGCGCACACACACACACACACACACACAATTTTATTTTCAGCTCTAACAAGAACATTTCGCTTTCAACATTACTGCCATCCCACAATTCTTCATAGTCCCAGCCACAACTAAGGTATTTATAATATGGTGAACAGATTTGCTTTTCCCAATTGATAACAGCAGGTATCTCATGTCATCGGCTATCGTGTCACGACTGTTCCCATATCGAGATCATCTGTAAATTTGTTGCCACCAACATAATGCTTCAGCGCTGGAAGGGCAGGATAATCGCTCAGCGACAAATTCCCCTCATGTAATCACAATCCATGTACGCTCTTCAGTTACGATATAATATACCATGTAAACTTACTTTCTGACCAACCTTCGGTAGTTTACAAATACACTAAAAATATTTGAGACTGACGCTCTTATAACTATCATTTGTCGTAACAAATAGTTGGCTTATTTAACAATGTTACGGACATTCCGTTAAAATTTACCGACGCGGACCAAAATAAAATCCGCCCAGCGATTTCGAACAAAGAATTTAAGCGAAATTAGCAAGACTGCTGTGAACCAAAACAAGCGAACTGGCATATAAACTTCCCTTTATGCGTTCACTTTATGTGTTCATATGGAACAAAGAGCGCAAAAGTACACCACAGGCGATGAACAGCGACACTTACTTTTAAAGCATCGAGCCGCAAACCTGGCGAGCTTCTTTGCAAGATCACAAATGCGCCTGCCAATGGCACGCAAAAGTCGGCCCGGGAGACACGCCATTGTATAACACAGCTGTCAAAAGAGTTCTTAATCGCAGGACTGCCTCAATGGGCAACAAATCGACTCCAACGTTGAACTATTCAAGGGAAGCAGTTACAGAGCACGTCACGAAAAATAAGACGACTGCTACTTATTTGTTGGCTGATGATAGGACGGAACAATAGGCACTGGGGCCCGGTCATAGTCCACAGGATGTTAACGGGTACCCGGCGTATACTGCGAGGTACACAAATACAGCGACTATACCACACAAAGCAGGAGCGTGAAGTACCAAACTCCCTAAACACTAACACCATACCGTCTTTAAATATTTACACTATCAGTTTGCAACACACATAAAAAGGCATTGAGGCTCTGTACACGCTGTACGGCCCATAGGGGGAGTAGACGTATAGCTCTACTCTTTCTTGGCCACGGCACTAGAAGGGGTGAGGGGTCAGCGTCACGCCCCGGTCGCTCTTTACCCCCGAGAAAACCCCAGTACCCATTGTACAGGAGGCCGGGTGGGTCCCACGGCAGGTCTGGACAGGTGCGGAAAATCTCGTTTCCACCGGGATTCGAACCCTGGGCCGTCCAGCCCGTAACCAGTCGCTATACCTACTACGCTGCCCGGCCCACTCAACACACATTGCTCCCTCCTAAATTAATCTGGTGATAACCGACGTCGTTACCTCTCTGAATAAATTCGGTCAGTCGAAATGTTGTGTTTTTAATGTAACCTACAAGCAGGTTCTCATACACTCATCTCAGAAACATGTGCATATTTGTGCACATGCAGTTCCAGTACTTAAACAAGACCAAGAACCGCAAAAAAGGTTGAGTGGCGAATGCTTTGATATGGGGCATTCCGCTGTGATGCACCGCCTGATGATGGTTTTGTAGAAGACGTCGAAACATGTACCCTTACCAGCATAACATAGTTGTGACTGACGGTCTTCTAATCTCCCCAATTAGTGTGGAGATCCAATTTAAAATAATGGGCGCCTAAATGCCTTCCCGCTAAATGAAACTGAACCATTGCTCTCCAATTTGCCATCTCCTTCTCTGAGTCTGACTATAATAAACAAAACTTCCTACTAACCCGTACTCTCCTTTAAACCGCATTATTTCCATGTCAGTTTCAGTAAATGAACACATTAGCACAAAATACTGGCAGAGCGCGTGAGGCGGCAGTTCAGGTCTCAGCCACTGTTAGTCTAAACCACTTTCTTCGCAGCTGATATGACACACTAAATACCACAATTCCTTCACCAGAGCCTCGTATATGATCAAGCAATCCCACACAACATGGCAACAATCATACAACTGCAACAGAACTGAACGCTCGGTAATCACACTTTTTTTCTTCTTTTTCTTCTCATCATTCCAAAGTGACGAGCTGCAAAGCGCCGTCTGTCTTGTGGGTTTTAAAATAGAATGTTATGTTTCAATCACGGAAGATTTTCCTTGGCATCTGGATCTTCCTCAGGCAGTGTGTCCTCAGCTGTAATTTTCCTAGGTTCTTGTCGTGTTTAGGGCACAGGCAACACATTGGCGGTTTAACCCTTTGACGCCTTTACTCAACCACCTCGCAGTCTATGAGGCCATAACGCATAAAATGGCAGGATAACTTAGAAACTGAAATTGAGAAACTGAGAACTATGCATACGGAGTTATGGAGGGTAGCGGGAGTACCATGCATTATTCTCAAGGTACTACCCAAATATTTGCCCGGCGGGGCTGACCAATAGGCCTACTATAAGTACCGGTCAGCATACCGGCGTTGGGGCGCCATGCAGGAATACTGAACACCATATGGGAATATTTATTCATCCAAAGGCACGTCGGGAGCAACTACAGTCTTCTGTATCCAAAAGCACGAGAAAAGCACGTGACTGCACACACGATAAGACAAAGGACAAACGGTGATTGCCACGTGATGACGCGGCTTACACAAACTCTCTTACTATGGTAACTGTGAACCAGAGAGGCGTACTACTGAGCGTGCCGCGAAAAATTAGGCCTGAACGATTCAAGAATGCCCTGAGATAACTGATCTGAAGCAATTAGATGACAGTTATGCGTACTTGAGTGTTAAGTGCAGCCAATTCTCACGTCATTATCAGTTAGTTCTCCCTCTCGTCAGACCAATCGAAAAAGGTCATTTCTCTCATACTGTCCTTTGCTGGAAGCAGCTCCAGCCGCGAGGACCTGAATTTAATGCCATAATTTTATACTTAGTATGCTATGTAGTTCAAAGCGGCATTCTACTATCAATAGTGCAAACATGATGTCTCCGTTCTTCTAGGATATGGCACTGCATTACTGGGCGATCGATGCCCGACGTTTCGAGACAGCGTGATGGTCTCATCTTCCAGGGTTGAATGCCTTCACTGGACATTCGACCTCTGATGATCAGGCAATTATGCTGTCTCGAAACGTCGGGCACCGATTACCCAGTGACGCAGTGCCACATCCCACAAGACCGGACTGCACCGCTGTCAAAGCCTACAACCAATACATGCGTTCGTAGATAGCATTTCAGCGAATGCATTCACTCTTGCCTTACAATAGTTACAAATAAAAAAGAAAGAAAGAAACGTAGATTTCCAGTCTGCATAACGAGGGTCCAGAAATCTTCTACGGTTGTTGGGCCGTACACGAGCACCCAATATAATAACCTAAATACACACACGCATACATATGTGTGTGTGTGTGTCACTAAGGCGCCATTCTTCATGACAAGCCTGCACGAGAACGTCCATGCCCTAATAATAAGAAGCAATCGAAATAAACAGACCCCAAGTTTCGTTTACAAACAAACCTTCCTCTTGATGGCCATCGCCTGGTGTTGGACTCAGCGCGGGTAGCTCAATTAACGACGGAAGGTTCAAGGTTCATTTTAATTATCTCTCAAACAAAGAAGGCAGCTCTGAACTTCGTTCATAGTGTTTACGTTTTTTGGTAACGCAAGAGCCAAACTCGGGCCTAGGCCGCTTCCTTTCGAGGTTTCTAGCTCACACACAATTACACACACACACACACACACACATAAGCGTGCGCGCGCGGTAGACCTCTTCTGAAAGAGCGATCAGCTCGCCGCAGAGGCCGCTACCTATACAACATGCAACAAACACAACAGACGAACATCCTTACCCTCAGTGGAATTCGAATCCACAATCCCAGCAAGCGAGCGCCCACCGGGATCGGCAATTCTTATCTTTACCAACAGCAAAATGTAACACTGCTCAATGAAGGTACAACTGGGGTATGCTGAACACTCTCATCACAAGCAAGATGTTCCAAGCAGAACTGACAAAGCCTGCTTTCCTACTGCATAATTTATAGTTCCACAGCTCTACTGGCGTTATTTATTGGTGCTGATTTATTTTACTTTTTGTGAAGGATTTATTACATAAGTACAGATTCTGCATACATTCTGTAACTCAGATACAGCCTTAATATATCTCTGTCGACATGTTTTGTAAATGCCGGCTTATAAATAGGGTATGTGTCAGAATGTTTACAGTTCATCTTCCTACCGAACCACATACATCCACGCCAAATACAAGAAACCCATCTGGACTATATGGGGGAAGGGGTGGTCCCAATTACCCAAGAATCTGGACCATCAAGAGGAATATCAGTGGTGTAGGTAACATACAGAAGAATCATCACTCAGTGTTATAGTAAAATTCCTTAAGGCAGAAATACTATACATAATAATAATAATAATAATAATAATTTCAATGAGAAACACTGGGCTAAAATTGGCCCAAAAATGTTTAAATCACCTACAGACCATAGTAATTCATTTGTAAACATCAAACCAAAATTTAAGGAAATCTTTGTACAACCATCGCCTCCTTATTTTACAATCTACAAAAATACTGCCTGAAAATATGCATAAACTTACAAGACCTATAACCAATCATCACTTCAGGACCCGAATAAATGTGACAATAGCAGCCCATTCCCCCACCTCAAAAGTTTGCCTGTCACCATGCTACAAGCCTGATACCATGTTTCAAGACAATCGGGCAACTAGTCCAAAAGTTGAAGCAGGCAAGTGTGCATGCAGGTGTGCGCGCACATGCACCCCCCCCCTCCCCCCTCCCCCCCTCTCTCTCTCTTTCTGTCTGCATTATGATTTCATGAGTGCACTTTGTTTGTTTAGAAGAGGATACTAGACTACAAATTATATACCTTGTATGCAAATATTCTTCTGTGCTTTGTACATGAATGTTTAAACATCTACTCAATGAAACTTTGACTGTCAGCTAAACAAACAGTGCATAGATAACATAAGCAGGGTTTCCAATGCCTTTATAATAATGCAAGGTTACACAGAAAATCACACAACATTCTGGAAAAGGAAAATTATGCTTTCAAATGTAGATGAGATAGATATTTCTGTGGCAATGAAGGTCTCTTTCATGACAACATACAGCCTGAGGGGTACAAATGTCAGAGGAACATCTTGCCTCAATTATTCTGGGTAGAAGTAAGCCAATTAGGTAAGTGCTTTCCAGCTGTTCCTCTGTAGCAAGTGCCTCGAACTGCAAGACCTCTGACCACCTAAAGAACATCCATCAGGGAGATTCTACAACTCCCAGTGACTGTACAATGGCTGACAAAAGGGATCTACCACTTAAAACGGACTCTGAAGCCTTAAAAAACCTACAGGTCTCACGATGACAAATGATGAATTTGTAAGCATGTGGAAGGATGATTTGTGTTCAATTTTAAGGTTCTGAACACTGCATCTGGACAGAATGAGCATCATACATATCCCATTGTCAAAGTTCAATTACAACTGCTGAAAACAAGCATTCAACACATACAGACCCCAACAGGAATATTGCTAAATATATAATTCTCTAATACGTGTCCTGCAGGTACTTCACAGTCATCACTGTTTGGTCATTATTGCAACAACAGTAATTATTTAATCCTTGGCCACTATCCATTCATGTTCACACCAACTGAGCCTGATACTGCTTTTTGAAGAGCCTTTTGATACATCACACAAATGAACACTCCAAATGAGAGTGACTGAAGTCCAAGCATTCTATACCATTTAGGCTAGCTGGGTTGAGATAAAGTATGTCTGCACCTAGACTCTCATATGGTTTCATACAGTGAGAAACTACAATAAAAATACAATGAAAACAGATAATCATTAATTAACCCTTGAACAGCCATGTAAGTATTTAAATATTAGTGCATGGTTTATGACAAACTAAAAACTAAAAACTAAACTCCGTGGCTTTAGTCCGCGAGCGAACCATACCGACAGAGCGGCCGCTGCCGGTAGGCGAAGTTAGTGCCTACTTTTGCGGATAGAGGGGTGTCACGTGGTTAGCGCAACGG
>Ga0123357_10003627_pt1 | contig 17796 bp, 10 predicted proteins | sample TergutEmb28metaG_FD_89873 | JGI IMG/M metagenome (GOLD analysis project Ga0123357, IMG submission 89873) | Embiratermes neotenicus P4 segment gut microbial communities from Petit-Saut dam, French Guiana - Emb289 P4 | ecosystem: Host-associated > Arthropoda: Insects > Digestive system > Gut ... | reverse complement strand
CTGGAAAACGGGTATCGTATCCCTTTCCCGGGGGTAAAGTGTGAGGGGTGTGGCTTTGACAACCCAACAAAAAATAACGCCGAAGTAAAAAAAAAAAAAAAGAATAGAGTTATACCTCTACTCCTCCGCCGGGCTTTCATGGCCTGCTCTAGGGTAAACTTTACCACTTGGTGATCTGTGATGGAACATGATTTTATTAAGTCTAGGTGTACAGTGCTTGAAAAGTCTCAAATATACACTCAAAATTACTTAATGCAATACCACATCAGATAGAATGGTTATAAATTATCTCAATTTCGCGTTTGCACTGCGTAGTTCATTTGCATTCTGTACTAGAATGACTCTAAAGCAAGACACGTGTACGGTCTATTTGTCTATCGTTATTTGTTTGAAGACGGTGACAGTGCAGTCCGTAGAGAGACTGGCCACGGATTGGACATTTCAGGTTTTGAACCCCGGTGGGGAAAATAAATTTTATCTTCTCCACATTGATCGGCCCGAGGGCGCATCTAAGTCTCTTGTCTAATGGTTAGCGGGTCTCTTCTTTGCGGGCAAGGTGGCCAGGCCTTGCCGTTGAATACCCACCCCCATCTTGGGCTAAGATTAACAATGAGGACAGCTATACCTCTCCTCCCCTTCTACGTTTGCATAGAATGTTACAGGTAGACCTTTATTTTTTCCGATCTTTCTTTACCAGAGGCGAAGTTGACCATTCACCCCCTTTTGGTGCAGAGAACAGAAATTGTAGAACCGTATGTCCACTCTATCATACTTTTTAATGGTGGGTGCTTACTGAAGGACAGAGAGAGAGAGAGAGAGAGAGAGCGAGAGAGAGAGAGAGAGAGAGATTTGCGTGGTGATATACACAATTCAGTACGTACTTGCAGAACTTCCTGTTAACATCCGTTAAATATTTCCAAAATATCTTTGGCCACACACAAATTCAGAACACACGTTAAAACATACTGGCTTTGTTACTGTCTTAGAATCTCTCACGGTCACCTGGTATTGCTGGTGACTCTATGTTATGGCGGTAGAAGTGCCATGACGTCTAGTGCAAATTTTAGCGTTAAAAATTTCTAGCGGTAGTCAACGTGTATTTCACTAGTAATGTAGACAGGCCTGTTAATCCACCACTCTCATTTATATTTCACAACGTTCCGAAAACAGCGTTTTCATTGTCATTGGAAAGGGACAGAAGGATCGTCGTCAGGTGAGCCATTTGTGGGAGATGGTCTCTGCTACCGCTCCAATGTTCTGGACTATATAATCATACAATCAAACCCTGCACCTTTCATTTAATTTCAGGTTTTTTATTCCTAATCAGTTGGTTTTACTTTGTCATTATTTTCATTTTGTTGAATCGAGATTATTTATGTAACTATTTGATGCGATTGAAACAGTAATTGATTGGTCATTCTTTCCCTTTTACACCTGAAAATGAAAGCGGACCCAGTTTTAGAATCGCTGTGAGATGAAAATAAAAGAAGAACATGGAAAATGTCCAAAACGCTAATCTGTCTCAGGTGGAATTAATATAACGTTTTAAAAAAAATAAGTTGAGAAATTGCACCACTCTTGCCCCTGGTATATACTGTATATGCTTGGAAACTACTTTTTATTTAATTTATAGTTTTCTCCTCCATTTATCAGGTAAGCCATGCGATACTAATTACTGCTGTTACTCTAATTAATAGCCAAATTTTAGACGCTTTCGCGTAGTCGCACAAATGGCCTATTAGCTTTACATTTCCGTCTGTCCGCATGTATCAGCGCGTCTACCACTTCACAGATTTACCTGAAACTTTATACTGGGGACTTTTATAAAAATCTGTCGAGAAGCTCCAAATTAGGTTAAAATCTGTCCAAAATACCGGACACTGCACTGCACATAACGACATCAGTATGTATTATTGTCGTTGAAGATATGAAGTCGCCATAAAAACGCTCTTTTCGAGTGAATGGTATCAGGCTGTTATACGATGGCCGAGGAAGTATAAACATTATGCGAACGCGCCACAATGTCACGTTACACGCACGTGGCCTATTTTGTTTAATCATTTTAATGTCTGCTTATTGTTTAAGCTGTGGTTTTCAATAAGGTATTTATGTTTTATCTGAAGAACTTGCAAGGATGGTGTTGGATTACGGAGGGAGGCAAGAAGAGAGAATGCCTGAGATTGATACTAGAACCTCAGTAAGGGCAGCCGAATGTGTCTTGGGTTTGTACCAGCTAGTTTCTATTATATCTCGCATTAGTCTGTCAATATTTTGTTCGATGCTTTACCCGTAACAAGTTATATAAGGACAGCAAATCACTAACAGAGCGATTGACAGGGATTACTGGAGAGTAACTGAAAAAGGGAAATACGACGACTCTCCAAAAAGCTCCCTTGACAGTTCAGAACCAAGTGCAATGGATGTGACTTTCCATTGACCTCAAGTCTAGCAGATTGAAATAACCGGCTGGCTGAATGAGGACTGGCTTGCTGGCTGGCTGGTTTACAGACTAACTGACTAAATAACCAGTTAACTAACTAAGGCAATGACTAACTCCATGGAGCAGAGTCCTTTCTGATAAGCTAATAGATCCTCAGCTTGTCCAGAAATTCCCCGAAATTTACGGAACCCGAAGTTTTATTATCGCTTTTATAAGAGCTCGCCATCTGTCCGTATCTTGAGCCAGATTAATCTAGTCCATACCTCCATTCCACTTCTTGAAGATCCATTTTAATATTATGCTTTCATCTAATTCTAAGTTTAGCGGATTAAAATAGATTTTATCAAATAAGTCGAAACTATAAGCTCCGAAACATTGATATTCATAATGGCATACGGCACGGTTCCTTGATTGAGTTTACAGAAATGAAAGAATTGCAGTTCTTACTTCTTCGCCTTGCAGTACTGTATGGCTTTCAATGCCACCTCGAAGAATCAGAAAGACTAATGCAGTGTTTTAATTCGGTCGGCGCCAGTCTTAGAGTTACACTGTCTACTTAAGTACAACGAAGGCGAACTCGTCAATATAATCGATTTTCTCTTATGACTTGGTTTCCGTTGTTTGCTTCAGGCAAGTGCCATGGCTTGGGCGCATCTTTGTCGGCGTCTCACTCTGCGGGCTTGGGCTCTATCCCAGGTCAGTCCGCATGGAATTTCTGTTGGAGAAAGTGGCAATGCGGCAAATTTTCTTCTTAGTATTGCGGGGTTTCCTTGTTAGTACTGTAGTATTAGTCATCTACATATTTCCTTCATCCACCACAGACGATACATAATATCAGCAACAGACAAGGTCGTTAAATAAAAAGCTTCGCCTAATTCAGTTAGGTATTGCAGTACTCTGTACAGCGGTAACATACTTATGATTGCCTGGCAAGCTGGTGACAGGTAATATGTGTCCTGTACGCTACACTACCTTCCCCCCAATAAAATTTCCATGGACCGTTTCGAAGTGAAATATATGTTCTGTGACTGTCTAATTTATAAGACTTGGACACCAAACTTTTTAAGCACTAAAAATTGCGTACAAAAGTTCTTGTTAATTTTATTTTTGAGTCAACGCCCTCACCTTTTCCTTCAAGGTTTGTAAAATACTTTTTTATGCATTCGTACAGTATTAAACCAAATAGAATGATAAATCTTTTGTTACAAGTCCATATTAAACGAATATGCCCTGATATTGTTTTCCGCCTGCAGTGTGAGTTCAGATACACTAAAATTATCATCAGAGTGAGCTCACAATAATGCATACAGTTTCAATTAACTTTGCAGCGCTGCGTATAAAGTGGATTATATTGCTTACAAAAGAATTCCACATACTTTGACTTCGGCATTTTTCGGACTTTGGAGGCATTTTGAATTTATGGTGACCAGCCAACAAACTGATTTTTGATTGGATTTTTCTCATTTTAGACGGCTTTGCATGAATTCAACCAATGATAATGCATACCAGCTAGTGAAAAAAGGCACTGCAAACTCAAAGTCCGCTTAACGCGGGAAATTTGTTAAGGGAAGGGACAGCATTAAATGAAGTCTCTCTTCCATTGTATCTAGGCCTCTGTAGATGTAAGGCTAATAGCGGCAGCGATTATCTGTGATGTTTTCCATTACCATTTGTGCGTGTGTATTTAGATCTTTCACAGATAAACACATTACAAAGTAGTCACTTCTTAACAAGAAATTTTGCGACGAACTTACAGGCGTTTTTTACGCAACTCTTGTAAATGAATAATAGTGAAATTGAGTATTTTGAGGCACAAGGTGTCTCTTATTAAAGGCAGGAAAATGAAAACAGCTTCCTTTGATTGTTTTTCTCAATTTTATTGCTTGATTACTTCTTTTGGTAAATTTATTCTTCCGTCACGTTAGAACACTTTTCTAAGGTAGCTATAAATAACAGTAAAATTAAATGCTATGATGTGATATCAGAGAAGGAATTCGATATCTGTAGATTCACCTTATCCATGTATGACAAACTTTGTTGGTAGCACGACATTATGTTCTCGTTTCTTCTAATTGTACTGAACACAGGAGCTCCACCGCGACATTTGGGGTTCTGGCAGCTTTGTTGATGAAGACTTGAGTTTTATGGAGTGTGGCGCCTCTCTGTTGGTAAATGTTTCTGCCGTTCTGCAGTAATTTATTTCGAAACGTCGGTAACTGCGTTCCTCCATAGATCATCATAGATCATCCAACGAACACACAGTGCTAAAAGAAGAACGACTCGCTCAATACGCTGTGTTCCGCTTCCGCCACTGGAAATGTGTCAGAAGGAAAGCGTCAGTTCTGCATAAGGTGAAAGACGTTGAGCTTTCGAATTCAGCACAAGAAAAATGTGGGTGAGTTATATAAATACTGCAGTTTTTAGAACTCTAAGTTTTGCCTTTATTTCGGTATTCTTTTTTGAATCTGTCACTAACCACACACTTTCGTGAAAGAGCCTATGTAAGAAGTGTTGTCCTTTCAATCCGTTTTATTAGCACAATTCAAAACAATTGATGGAATTTTATGAAATTTCTTAGCATATCATGGCAGTATAGATTAAATAATTTTTGTGCTTTATAATTGTAACTGCCAGTACATCTGTTTGTTTATATACAACGTATGTTTAAAAAACTTATTTCAATTGATTGATATTTAATGGAACAAACACACAGAATAAGAAATGGTCCAAAAATCAGTTAATCGGTGAGAAAAGTGAACAGGAAAATACGTTGTAAATGTCTCTATTACTTACTGAATTAAAAAAAAAATCTAAATTAAATCCTCTCTATTCATTGCACAATCCACAAAACCGTGTTAAGGTTTTGAGGCTTGGCTGGCGTCAGTAAGTCTTCCTGACCTTCGCAGCATACGATTAAACTTCGGTTCAATGAACTTGCACCAAAGGAATAATGTATAAACCTTTAAAGATTATCAGGTTTGGGAAAGCGTCTCTGTAACTTTAACATTAACTTCTTCGACTACCGAATGTCCCTTTCGAATTGTTAGCATGCATACTTATTAGGAGATCTCGGGTTCGAATTTGTGTCTAGAACCTTACTAACATGCCTGAGTTCTGTCGTGATTTTTAACGACGCCCCCTTCCTCCAAAGGCGCTAATAATAGCTTGCAACAGCCTGCGAATACTTCTTTATTTCTACTTAAAAATTCGTTATTCACAAACTGCCATTTAATTTCGTGGTTCGTGAATTATGCGGTTGGAAAATGTCGCTCAATAAAGCTGTACAATCCAGACACCATAAATTACGGATGTAAGGGCAAGGCCTTGTTGACAAAATCTTGCAGGACTCCTTCCTTACGAACAAAATGTAAGATACTGGAAAATTATGGATTAGAAAATATTAGCATTTAACTAAATTGAGCATAATTGCAAATGATATACTCCGTGACAGAATATACAGAATTTACAGAGGCTTTCTTTTCTTTCTCGACCCCGTAGGGTTTCATGGTCCGAAAGAAAATATAATTCCCTTTACGACCATGAAAGTTATGGCCTTTCCTATGCCAATTTTCATGAAACTTATAAACGTTCAACAGCACTGTGTTCCAATATAGTGTACAGAATTTCATCTAAACTGGACAAAAATGTAGAAAGTACGGACAAAAATTTATTTAGGTGAGCCGATTTTCGCTCATATCACAGCCATTTCTTATTAAATGTTTGTGGACATTTCAGGCATCGAGTTCTTTCCAAATCGGGAAAAAATTCTACACATTGACGTAAGATTTTTCTGCAAAACAAGTACAGTTTTCACTGTACTTTTTTTTTTAAAGTCCGCGACTCATCAAGGCATTGCATACAGATTTCTTAACATCCAATTTCATTTGAATCCGACGAAGATTTAAAAAATAATGTCAAAATTTGTCTTACTCTCCGAAGTAAAGTATTATTTATTGTACCGAATTTCACGAAACTCATAAAAACTGGACGACGTGATGCCGCGATCCTCTGTACCACATATCAGCTCAGTCAGTCAAGCGATGTGGAAATTACAAGTAGGAATTTATTTACGCTCCTACGTACGTCTGAAGTATGACTCTCATTCCGCTGGTTTTTACGAAATTCACTCTTGCTTAACAAAAACTTCAAAATACTCCTGCATCGAATTTCATGAAAATCCGACAAACGTCTTGGTCGCTGATGTGGCTTCAAGGACGGTAGCTGTCTCCACATACGGCGTCCTTCCCTGATGAAGAGGATAGAGATGGTTCTAGATACGTCGTCTGTCTCGCCATTCAACCCCCTACGCGGCTGCTAGCCGGAGAATATTTTATTGAATTTAGTCGCCATGAAAGCTGTAAATTATTTATATATATTCACTTCTTAAAGAACTTCTTAGAAATCTTCAAGTTGCAAGCATAATTTGAAAATGTGTCATAGAGCGACAGATCTGCTACCCTAAGCTCTTGCTGAATTCATGCTAAAGTGAGAAAATTCACATAAACCTGATTGTGAAGTTGCAGCTATAAAGAATATGAAGCACGCGAGGTTTGAGGTTTTTACAGCCGCTGTTGCTAGTAACTCAAATTGTTGTGACATCACGCCATGCCAACTGTTAAATACTTACGGATGTTTCGAAGGATCAAGCACTCTGACAGATTCTCTGACTGCTTGGTACCGAACATAAAGGCAATACGACAGTAACTATTTACGAGTCGATATGGCGTCACATTTCAGATAAGTTAGTATGTTTTTTGGTGTGAGGCGTTTTTATGGCCGAATAAAACACATATCCATTCGAACATCAACAGACACTTGTGAGTATTTTATGGTCTTATAAAACTGAAGATTTATTCGAGCATCAGCAGCACCTTTATATATATATATATATATATATATATACGTTTTATGGATGAATAAAGCTCGTATTCTGACATAAACAACCACCTCCAAACACCTCGCCACAAGAAAGCGGGACTTTTGAAAGTGCAAAGGAAGAGAAACCTGATATAAAACTTGCTGTTGTTTGAAAATTAATAGAAGAAAACGAACAAGATTCAAGTCGGACATAAATGCAGCGCGTGACCTTGTTCAGCCACAACACAAGGAAAATGACAGGAATAAAACAATATATAAAACTCTAAGGACAAATTTATTGAAAATTATATTGACCTGTAAAGAAGAGAGAACACCATAAAATATTTTCATACGTACTTCGCAGAACTATGGTCATACAGATCGAAATATAATGAGAATTTAATATATTTTAATAAGCATAAGAGAAGAGTAACTATGTGCGTTTATCACAGCCTAAATTATTGCCGTAAGAATCGGAAAGCAAATCAGAATGAGAAGTACAGATTTATGAAAAATGGGATTGAATACAAATGGGATTTAGTTACAGCATTCGATATACCAGGAATTAGGATAGCGAACCGTCTGTAGGCCTGCAAATGCTGTGTGCCCCCAACACTTGTTTTTGAACCCCTTACAGAGCAATCCCTCCCGAAACGCGCGCCTTACATTGCTGAATAAACAGCGCTGTTGGAAAGACTACGGGTTTATGGAGAATTTTGTATTAGGGATAACGCAGTAGCTGTTAACACTAAGTAAAGTCTCCTTTGCTAAACACGGAAAAATACGATCTTGGTGTAGTATGTACTGTGCATTTTGTAGATTTTATTATATTTGTCGAACAAATGCACAATCGTGCATTTGTTCGACAAAGATAATAAAACAAAATTAAAAAAAAAAACAAAAATGACAGTTATGGATGAAAGAATAAAAGCAATAAGAATTGCTTAAATAAATAATATGGGGTCAAAACCGTAAAAATTTCGTGCTGGCAAACCTTGTCAACAAAGTGTCAAAACGCTGCCTCGTGGCTTTCCAAACATACGAGTATATCTCAAAATGGGTTTAAATTTGACCAACGCCTGTGCAATTATTTTGCAAGGTTCAGTTGATAGTTACCAGCCGGACGAAGAAATATTCACGGCTGTAAGAAAAGCTAAAGAAGTGAGTGCAGAGTTAGAATTGTCATATTACTTGATGTCTGAGGACGTAGAATTTCCTTGTCTCATTTGTTAGATTTCTGGTTATTGAGAGTAACACTCCTTATTTAAAAAGTCAGATTTATATAAATTGTGACAGAAGAATAATGAAAATCAGGATAGAGGGAAATGCGGTGAGAAAACATGCCTAATCAAGGTCTGTGATAGTAAGCCTTAGGTTACATGAATGGGGTTGCAACGGAGGAACTTCGTATATTAACTCAAAGTTCAACAGCACCTCCTTTAAAGGATGAGGTCAAAAATATTTTTGTATGCAAGGAAATAGCAGAAAATAACCAATCATTCAGACAATGTGGTGTTAAAGGGCGAGCTAAATTTCTCGAAATTTTGGTTGTAAAGGGGGTGGTGCCAAGTGGCAGACTGTTCATATGTGCTTCCACTTGCGTTAGATGGAAAAAAAGACTCACGTTTATATTTAATAATACAAACTCCGGAGATTTTAATTATAATTTTAAGAAACACTGTGTGACTGTCCTGGAGGTAAAAGCAGCAAGTGAGCGTCAAGAGTTTTTATTAGCAAAATTTGGCACTGCTTGAAGGTTTCTTCTGTTTGATTCACCTGATAATGGAGGTTGGAATTCTGTTAGAAATGGCCTTGGGGCAAAGGTTCAATATGTCAGAACTCAATCCAAGTTCAAGCCTCACCAGTGACAACATTTTCCTTACAAAACCGTCTGGTTTATTGACGTTTATTTCTAATTCCTTCTTCCGCATTTTTATTTATTTATGTATTCGTTCTTCAGTCACTTTCATTATTTATGTATTTCATTATTTCTTATGAAAATACGTCAGAAGAACAAAAAATAGACAAACTTGTTGCCTTCTCTTTGATAAAGAAGTTTTCAATGCCTCTTCGAAAACGCCAGACAGATTATAACAATGCTTCGTTGCCTGCACACAATACAGACAGCTGTTTTCTATCGTTCACTTGGATCACCAACAGGAGAAAAACACGTGTTCTTGGGTGTCATACAGGCTTCTTAGAAGCGTAAGCATGGAACTTGTCCCACATAACGACAATTTCTTTAAATTTATGGATCCCTTTGCGTTAATTTCTTCAAATTCTCAGTACCTTCAGCCATTAGTTGTTTGTAAACCTTTTATATATATTTTGTATACACACAACCGCTTAGTTTCTGATACGATAATTTAAGACGAAATCGGCTGAAATTTTATTGACGTTTCTACTTCACTATCTTAATGATCAATAATGTATGTTGGAATATATTTTGTAATCTAATTTAAATTTATTGGCTCAATATCTGGCGTAACGCAGTAGAATTAAACGTATTAACAAAATGTTCATTCAGTGCAAGCGATCGCCTGGTGCATTTATCGGACCTACAAACGGCGTTTACTCCGAATAATAAGAGAGTAAACCTAGGTTACCCTTTGTTTGTAAGCTTTTCAGAATTATGACGGTCTGCCACATACTACATGAATCAATTTTACTCCAAGCCCACTCACCAGTAAACATAAACAATGAACATGTTTCCAGGAATTACAATTGCTCTGTGTACTAAAACAAGAAAAATATTTATTAATTGCTTCATAGTTACAGAAAATGACAGATGTTAATTTAACTAATGCAAAATTGGAATTCTTGTCCTCCCCCCCCCCTTTTTTTTTTAAAAGAATGGCTCCGTAAATAACCGGTTTTCTCCGACACTTCATATCATTCTAAGTTCGAAGATTACTTTATAAGCCGAAACGAATTACGCATTTTATTTAATACTTGTGCTTCAGGATAGCGTAGCCGGCATAGTGACGCGCTACGGCGTGGAAGGTCCGCAATCGAAACCCCGTGAGAGCGAGATTTTCATTCCCCGTCCGGACCGGCTCCGGATCCCATCCAACCTCCTATGTAATGGGTACTCGGCATGACGTCAACCACGCACCCCGATCTAACACCGAGGTTAAAGAAAGAGTAGAGCTATACCTCTGCCCTCCATATAGATTTACATGGTATGTTCTAGGTTGAAATTTACCTTTGCGTTTATAGTTTAATACTGAACATTATATGCTTCTATCGACGTCCTATATTCAAATAAGTAATTTATAAGTTATGTCAAAGAGGGTTTCAAGGAAAAGGCAGCAAGTGTATTAATGCAGACAATTACTGTACACTGTGTCTTTTGGTAAAAATTGTATATACCAGGCCTGTTTGAACCTCAGGTAATATTTGACTGTTCAGGAGTAAAGCAAGGTTTATCGTGCAACGTGGTGGGGAATCACTCTTCAGTATTTAATTGGAGTCCTTCGAATAATTATGATAGCTAAAGATGGCGGAGAGATGCAAGTTTTCCATGATCCGTTTAACCCTTTGACGCCTAACGACACCTATAGTGATCATATCACACCGCTAACCTCTAAACATTGCATTTTATATATTTATTCAACAAATACAGATACTGAATATTTTAAACGTGGTATATACTCTCCGTTTTTTTCTCTTCAAAATGCAGTTTGTTTCATAATTCTAATATATTTGGTTCCTGTTTTATTCACGTTTTATATACAGGATGTGCTAAAATTTAAAAAAATAATTCCGGCGCCAAAAGGTTAAGTAATGTACTTCTAAGACATAATTCTTAAAATTATTAGAGATCCTGACACATTGACATAAACGGGGTCCGAACTGAGGAGCGCATCAGATACTGAAGCTAGTTTCAAAGAAAACGCCGTTGTTACTAAAATGTCATATTTGTTGGGTCTGTCATGTGAATTCGCTTGTTCTTCGCGAGTCTCGACGGCATTCTGGGTAAAAATTCTACTCGTACAGTGTCCTGCAGCGCCTTGTTACACATCCTTCTTATTCAAAGCACGTGCCAAACCTGAAAAAACTCTGATGTGCAAAATGACGCTGTAAAGCTAAATGTGACATTTAATTAGTGAAGTCCATAAATCCTCCATATACCTTTTAACATTAAGTAACCAGTTACATAAAATCGTCCTTGATGTATGAAAAAATTTCTCTTTATTTCTGGCCGCGTGGATCTGACAGCATAGTGCCAAGGATATGGTTTGACCATCGAAGTATCGGGAATTGGTTCCGTTCAAACAGTGGAAGAAACCCCACCGAAAATTTAAGAGAAATTCTTCTGTTTGTGAAATTGTCGAGGTAACGGGGATCACTTCCAATCAAATACTGGAAGAAATTCTACCAAAAAAAGTGACAAAAATTCTTCTGTTGGTGAAAGTATATACCTTTCGAGGTATCGGGGGTCAGTCCCGGTCAAATAGTGGAAGAAATTCCACCAAAAATTTGACGTAAATTCTTCTGTTGGTGAAATTATGTAAATCTCGAGGTGCTCTGACGACTTAATGACGTTCTTCATAGAGTAAATGCCTCTTACAGCCGAAAGTATGTGCATGTCAGGTCGTCTGACGAACATTGCCATGTGTCAGGAGCTGAGAATAATTAAGCCCCTTGTGAGTAAATAACATACGCACTGAGCCATTCACAGACCTCCTATTTCTTATATCCCTACAGATATATTTATGACAAGATGAACTTGAACTGCGATCAGGTATGTTCTCAGATCATTTAAATACAGATGTAGACGAATGAAAAAAAATCGTCATGGAGAAAATCAATAATATAAACTATTTTAAGCTAAACTGGAAAATGTCATACATAAGCTGTACAACAATTCAACGTATTCAGAGAAAAGATGTCCGTGACATTTTCTGCGACTTCGCAAAGAAAAATGGCAGAATGAGTCTTGTTACCTTTGATACGTCTGCCTGCATATAGCAGCTCCAGAACTACGGAAGGTTTTTTGTATGAAATTTGATGTTGGATTTTATTAACGTCTGTCTACGGGTTCCAAATTTAAAGTCGGACAAAAGTAGCAAATATTATATATAAAGACCTACGTTCTTTTCTGCACGCATCTCGAGTATAAATCGCTAAATGCTGAAAAGAATTTTCTTCAAGTCAAAGCTTTAGAGAAATATGGAGCACGCATTTCTAGGTCATTACACTTTGCTTGAAAGTCCTTGGGGTAATAAAACAAAAGGATGCGAACGTAGCAGTGGTGTTACAATTTGCAAGCATCTGAACCCCTCAAAGCTATCTTCGAAAGCTGATTTGCCCGAAAGAAACCTATATATTTGATCATGTAGTCTTGAAAATTAAAACGGTACATACTTAACGTTCGTGATTTGAATGCTTTGTACAAAATTTGAAGAAATGAATTTATTAAATTCCTTCAAGCACTCTCTAAGTATGTAACACATGCAGGAAACCATAGCCAGGTCGTGGCCTATCTGGTTTTTTGGATGGGATCTCTTGGTTTGAAACATAGTGGTCGTCTGTGTATTTCCACTTAACGAAATCACTTTTACGAACATAATGGTCAGTTAAAAATATCTTCAAAACGCCAAAGTAGAATTCTCCACGTAGAAGAGCCTTTAATTTGAGAAAACTCAGGTTAGAGGAAAGTTCGATACCTGCGGGAACTAGAATAAACATTCCCACCTTTATTGCATCGTAATAGAACTAGTAGTGAGCCAGTAAACTCCATTGTACTAGGTGGGAATAGCCCCAGTGATATGTCTCTCGATATAGGTTGGTGTGAAAACCAACATAGTTCGCTTTTGTGTTTCCCATTTAAATATCTTTCTGATTTCACTAAAGTTAATTTACAGTCTGCCAACAATTCTTTTTCTCGAATGAATCACGTACTTATCTCTGAGTACTACTTTGCTTGAGTTTCTGCTGTAGATTTCCAAACACTGTCGACATGTGGCAGACGAATAAAGCGTCGCAGATATTCTGAAGAGTGCTGCCAGGTACAGTGCAGGACAGTGCGCTCACGGTCTGCCGCTGCGTGTTGGTAAAGCTTTCGAAATATGTTGAACTCTTCCAATGTGTGGATTGTACGACGCGTGTCATATGTTTAGGAAAGGAAAACATTTTTCATGATTGAAGACAGCTGCGAAAATGGAATACTCTAATTGGTCTAAACCATTTCGGGAAAACTTCCAACATGCCTGTCAGAATATACAAGAATAGTTTCAGAAGGTTATTAACCTGTTAAGTATGCAGATTTTGGGGGCAAAGATGTAGTTTATTTATAAATTCCATATAATTCGAGTGTCTGTACAATGATTGCACACAATGTACCTTTCATTGGCTGCCAGTGCCCGAGCAAAGTCGCAACGAACGTGTTGTATTGTAAGCAGAAATGCACGAGAATATTGTAAAAGGACAAACGGAAATGAAAGGAGAATTTCTTGAAGGATTCAGTATGCATTGCTGCACATCTGTTATTAAAATGGCTGTCCTGTTCTTGATGAAGTGTAATACAAAATTGGTTCCAGTTATTTACTGACTGAATAAAGGTAGAGAAAGAAAGGTATATTTTCCCCTGTCCTTATTTCAGTACCTTGCTGTGAAGAATATGGACAATTGAAGTACATTCTCCCATTCTTGTTCACGGCATTAAGTGGACATGATGTGCCAGGTTCACCTTCCGATTGTCTGGACCATTGGACAGGAAAATGAATGGCTTGTAAAACGATATTAAAATGGGAGCGCAGAGAAAAAGCACAGCTTCTGACAGGAATCGAACACATGTCACCTGGCCCTTGCCCAGTGTATAGAAGAATACGGAGAAGGTTAAAAAAATTAAATAATTTTTAACATTTTTTAAACACTTGATTATGCATGAATTACTTTCAGTTAAATATATATGTATATACAGTCTCTGATATTCTGTGCATGGGATGGCGATGTGTAACTTCATTTCATATATCAGAGATGCAATTGTTAAAGTAATATACAGGTGTGAGTGTAACGGCTGCGGTGTTAATTAGAGCTACGTGTACGTTCTATGCCGTGCCATTTCTTGTACCAGGCTAAATGGCTACTTGCGCAAACTGTCTTCTATTTTTATAACTGTATTTTAGAGAAGGAGGTAAATTGGTAGGAACATTTCTTGTACTGTAAAGGCTTAACAAAAACATAAAAATGTTATTAACTGACGGCCAAGTAAAGATGCAAGTGTATCTGCTATGGTAAGCAGGAGAAAATGAAATATAAAATTGTACGTAGGCGAAAAATTCTGGTAAAATAAAAAGGGGTGCCCCTTTTTATTTTACCGGAATTTGTGGAGAAACTAAAATTAACAACTTTTCGAAAATAATAAAGGGATTAATGCTGCATTTGAATCGAAAATGTTAGTGTGAATTTCGACGGACCAGACCGCCTTCTGATAAGGTATTCTGCATTCATCAATTGCTGGAAAGGAAAGTGGAATATTGTGGATTGCGCACGTTATTTGTAGACTTAAAATAGCTGCAGCCTACAAACTTCCACTTAATTATATAAACCTATTAGACAAGTTGAAACATTTAAATGTGTTTTATTCAACGACACTGTCAGGTGCTAGGATTATTCAGCGTCAGTGGTAGATGTGAATAAAATGTGAATATGGAACCATAATGATATTGAAAAGAAGCAGTACTTGGATAAACACATGCGCCAGTTGCACTTTGATCACCACAAATCCCATATGGATTGGGCTGGAATCGAACCCGCGCCTTCCACCCTACCGCGATAGCAGGTGCCACGTGCAGAGTGAAAAAAACCGCCACTGCTGCACCTTTTTATTTTGTCGGAAAGTGGAAATATTTTCGGTAAGAAAAGAATTCTGCATTTATTTTTATGACTGTGCTAGAACATTGCCGATTTGCTCGATGGACGTTGCTGCAGCGCTTTCCCTCAGTATGGTTCACACGTCTCGAAGATTCCTGCTTTTTACGACATTCTCTTGAAATTTTATCGAATGTAAAATAATTTGTTACCCTTTCCTCTATCTACTTAATGTAATGTTAGCGCATTTCTCGAAGGTAATGTGTCTCACCACAACATCCACAGGCGGTACTAAGGGTCAGTCCGTCGTTTGGTAGAAAATAAAAGCAAAAATAGAACAGAGGGAGCAGAATTCATTAACTGATAGCAATTTATATGACATGCTAATCGCTACCAGTGAAAGAGACATGTCAATGAAAGGAAAGATAAATACGATGTTGGCATGAGGCTGTACTGCCGTTGTTCATATCCTTGCAGACCCTGAAGCTTGCTCGTTTCAGACCATTGTGTGTTTCGCGAGATTAGAACTGGATTCTCAGACATGCGATCTGCTCAAATGGATTAGGCCTGCCCCATATTCACGTTCCACCGAGGTTCTGTGAAGGAGCAGATGCTTTCATAGACTTGAAAATAATATAAAATTTTCTTATGCATGCTGAACTTTCGCTACCATAAAATCTTTTCAGTCTGTACTGATCTGCAAGCACTACTCACAATCTTGCCTTCTCCTCTCGTAATCTGTCATGGCATTTTGGTTTTGTGTGTCCTGCTGGTCGGGATATAGTAGTCGATATAGCGATTAGCTACGGGCTGGACCGTCTGTGTTTTGAATCTCAGCAATGGGGGTTCTCCTGTCCAAAACCTCCCAGAGCGCCTCCGCCCCCCCCCCCAGCCTCCTATTCGGTAGGAACCAGGAGTAAAGCGACAGAGGTGAGAAGTTGACCACTCACCTCCATCTAATGCCGGCCTAAGAATGGGCGGAGCAATACCTTTTCTCCCCCAAAAGCCTTCTTGGCGTGGACAGAGACCAATACGATCTTTTATATCCTGCTCGCAGAACATTAGCCACTTTAATGATTTTATCTCAAAAAGTCCTTCGTTGATCTTTGTTTGTCCATTACTCTTTACGCCTCCTTTTTTTTTTTATATAACTCAGGCCACGGAAGGCTGTCACATGGACTGACCACCTCCACGTCTTACTCGAACTGCTACCCCCGCCGCACAAACTCTTCTTCGCAAGTCTTCTCTAAACGCTCGTCCATTGTGTTCATATGAATGTTGATATTAGTGACAGCGAGACAACTTACCTGCGCTTGCAAAAAGCGGTTTGGGTCTGGCTGACATAGGCCTGAAAGGGCTGGAGGGTGTAACAGAAGTAGGCGGAGAATAGGAAGCCTGGAGATTCCTTACTTCTACCATCCGTGAGAAGTCTGTCGTGGCATGATTATAGTATTGTTTCTTTCAAATTGCTCTTTATTTGTAGTGTATTTAACTGATTTAATACGACAGCTGATGAAATTAACCGATTTTAATGAAAACAAGGGCGTTATTATTACCCGTTTCTGAGATAAGTATGTTTAAGTGCAGAGAGAAATTAGAGATTGGAACTGATAAGTTTCTCCCAACTTCCTATTTTTTTTAATAGTACGATTTTAATTAATTTCTGTTTTATATCAGCCGGAAAACTGCCGAGATATTCAGCTTATTTTCTCATTTTTGGAAGCTCAGACCGAGGTTTGAACTACGGACATCGGTCGGGTACAGAGATCAAGTTCGGAGCGAAGCGTCATCATACGGTGCTGCTTGTCACAGCAACACATTACTTCTGTTAACGTGCCATCGCAAGGATGAGGAAAATGTACCTTTCACACGTTCGAAAATGAATATTTTATTGAACGGTTGTAGCACCCAGGCATGTATTTCATCAGGGTTCAGCAAATTTGTTGTCAGTTTAATTGAACACCAGATCCCGCGGGCTCTAATCATCAGCACAGACGTTTAGCCGTGCAGTTGAAGGATTCGCTTCATAATTGGAACTTCCTCCTTTTAATCCCTGCGGCTATTCACATCCACAGACTGTATCCAAATAACATTCTCAATTATTTACGTTGGATGTAACGGAGCAATTCCGTTATAATTCCTCCTTTTCAAACTGGCTTATCTTCATTTGTAGTTCTCTGCAGCCGGAAATTTGTTGTTATGTTTAACGGCAAAGGATGTCCTTCAAATATGTGCCAGTTTAGTTTGCTAAGTATCTGATCCTGCATGCAGTTTCAGTTGTGACAATTTCTGAGCAGGTTTATTTGATGTGAGCTATCTGTTTTTTGCAGTTGTGTGACACAGCTTAGCTTAAAGACTTCAAAAGGCCTGTCCTGTTTTACAGAACATATAATTTTTTAAAAGAGTTTTGTTGCGCAGAGAGTACATACAGTGTGTAAAAGGACAACTTACAAAATTGTTACCTTAACCAATTTGAATAAATATTTGACTGTGGTACAAGTGAAACTGAAGTGTGTTTATATATATATATATATATATATATATATATATATATATATATAAATAGGGTGCGGCAGAAAGAACTCCCCTATTTGAGAAACGAATAAATTCAAAACCAAAGAAGATACGGCAAATGTTTTTCTATTTCTGGAAAGCACACAGAATGCCGTTTTACATCAATG
>Ga0123357_10003626_pt1 | contig 17798 bp, 10 predicted proteins | sample TergutEmb28metaG_FD_89873 | JGI IMG/M metagenome (GOLD analysis project Ga0123357, IMG submission 89873) | Embiratermes neotenicus P4 segment gut microbial communities from Petit-Saut dam, French Guiana - Emb289 P4 | ecosystem: Host-associated > Arthropoda: Insects > Digestive system > Gut ... | reverse complement strand
GAAATGGACACCCCTAAGATATGCTGACAGAACGAAGTCGTGGATGGCTATGGATGTTTTGTTACAGAATGGAGCGAATCCTGACGACATTGTACTTACTAGATGTAACAGTGAAGCCCAGGAACTCGAAAAGGAAGCTCTGTGGGAATGTGCGTCAAAGGGATACAGAAACTTGCTGGAGTTTATGTTGAACTGCGCAAGTGACGTGAATGCAGTTCCAGAAGTTCCTGCAAATCTCGATATGAAAAACGCACTTCTTCACATTGCCTCACTTAATCGTCAAGTAGCTATCACAAGGCTTCTTGTGGAAAGGAGGGCTGATATTAATATTCGTGACGCCATAAATGACACTGCACTTCATTTAGCTGCTATTTCGGGCAGTGTGGAAATTATCAACATTTTACTAGACAATGATATGTCTGTTGACTTGACAAACGTAAGCAATTGTACGCCGCTACATTTGTCAGCTGCATGTGGTAATCTAGAAGCAACAAAAGCTTTAGTCGAAAGAGGTGCTCTTTTAGACAAAGTTGATAAAGATGGTGAAACTCCACTGCTTTTGGCGGCAAGGTATGGCAAATTAGAAGTATTTTGTTACCTCACAGAAATAGGAGCTGATATGAAAATTCGTGGCGTTCAAAATAACACCGCACTTCACTGTGCTGCTCTTTCGGGTAATATGGAAATAATCAAGTTTTTACTAGATAAAGTAATGTCTGTAGACTTGTCAAACGCAGGTAATTATACGCCGCTACATATTTCATGTGGATATGGTAATGTGGAAGCAACGAACGCTTTAGTCGAAAGAGCTGCTGGTTTAGACAACGCTAATAAAGATGGTTTCACACCACTGCATTTAGCTGCACTGAAAGGCAATATAGATATCTTTCGTTACCTCAGAGAAAAAGGATCGGACCTTAATATTTGTGATGTTCAAAATCACACCGCTCTTCACTGTGCTGCTTTTTCAGGTAGTGTGGAAATTATCAAGACTCTACTAGATAAAGGAATGTCTGTTAACGTGACCAACACATATGGACGTACTCCGCTACATGTTTCAGCTGAACGTGGTAATCTGGAAGCAATGAAGCATTTGGTCGAAAGCGGGTCTCCTTTAGACAAAGCTGATAAAGATGGTGAAACTCCACTGCTTTTGGCGGCAATGCATGGCAAATTAGAAGTGTTTTGTTACCTCACAGAAATAGGCGCTGACATTAAAATTCGTGACTTCAACAGAAACACCGCTCTTCACTATGCTGCTCTTTCGGGTAATGTGGAAATAATCAAGATTTTACTAGATAAGGGAATGTCTGTTAACGTGACCGACACATATGGACGTACTCCGCTACATGTTTCAGCTAAATGTGGTAATCTGGAAGCAATGAAGCATTTAGTCAAAAGCGGGTCTCCCTTAGACAAAGCTGATAAAGATGGTGAAACTCCACTGCTTTTGGCGGCAAGGCATGGCAAATTAGAAGCCTTTTGTTACCTCACAGAAATAGGCACTGACATTAAAATTCGTGACGTTCAAAATAACACTGCCCTTCACTGTGCTGCTATTTCAGGTAGTGTGGAAATAATCAAGATTTTACTAGATAAAGGAATGTCAGTTAACTTGTCAAACGCAGACGATATGACGCCGCTACATATTTCATGTGGATATGGTAATCTGGAAGCAACGAAAGCTTTATTCGAAAGAGCTGCTTGCTTAGACAACGCTAATAAAGATGGTTTCACACCACTGCATTTAGCTGTACTGAAAGGCGAAATAGATATCGTTCGTTACCTTACAGAAATAGGATCTGACCTTAATATCTGTGGCATTCAAAATTGCACCGCTCTTCACTTTGCTGCTTTTTCAGGTAGTGTGGAAATTATCAAGATTTTACTAGATAAAGGAATGTCTGTTAACGTGACCAACACATATGGACGTACTCCGCTACATGTTTCAGCCGAATGTGGTAATCTGGAAGCAATGAATTATTTGGTCGAACGAGGTGCTGCTTTTATCAAGGGTAATGAAGATGGTCAACAGAATAGTCAACAACGTGACTGTCCTCCATACAGCTGCTGCCTGCAGTAGTGTGGATATTGCCAATTTATTGCTACCTAACATACATCTGTTAAGATGACCAACAAAATGTAAAATTTCCCCTTATGTTTCACCTCCATGTGACAGTCTAATAGCAACCAAAGCTTTCGTCTATGAACGGTCTGCTTTATACAGCACTGTTAATGTAGTCATTGTGCTGTGATGGTGGATGCAAACTGTCCAATCGTTAGAATACTTCTGTACATTTGATTGGGAGCAAACTTGAACTTAGTGATATTAATATAGCTGCTTTACACTTTGTAGTGTAAACAGCACACTTAGACTTCATACACACACTGCTGGGGTATCGAACAGATATTTATTGGGACTAATACTGAATGTGATTTAAGCCCATTAATTCATCCAACTGTTTCAGACCTTACGAGGAGTGAAATGTTCAGTTGAAAGTGCAGCTGATGTCAGTAGCTCCATATTTTAAGTATTTCCGCACCTTGCCAGTTGTGTGTGCCACAGCACTTGTGGTATATTGCAATTAGCTTTATACTTTCGTACAGAAATTTGCTGATTTGTAGGTGCATGATGTCCATGGCGTATCTTTTCCTAATGTCTCATCTGCTTTTAATGAAGTTGTATCAACACTTCGTTTGATGTACGAAGCCTCACATGTAAATATACTGGATTTTGGACAAGGAACTGCTTCATATTTTGCTGTATGTGACAACAACTCTCAATGCCTAACAACCTGGTGTACAACTGAACACCATTTCATAATCATCAGGAATCTATAAATATGACTGAATTATTATTGTCTATTGACATGGAAGGTAGACATGTAATTAACTTTGTTGTGGAAAATCGCTTTATTATAGGAGATGACTTGGGAAAAGCAATGTGATTGTTGTTCTTTACTTGATTGACGGACATGATGTTAACTTTCCGACAAAAGTGATTACTGAAGTTTAATATAGAATTTAAAGACAAAATAAAGATGTAAATATATTTTGTGTTTGTACCGTGCATTTTGATTATTTAATGTTTATTATTGTAACAACTATTGCACATCTAAATAGTACAAAATTCAAATTATACTTAAAATTACTCTGACATTTTCCTGTGTTCTTACACCATCATTAGGAAGCTTATAATTTGTGCCGGCTAAAGTTATACATTATGAAAATAATAACAGGCCTCACTATGTCCTTATTGTAAAACTGTTAATAACATGTGGCCTCATATATAATATGAGTCCTGATTAGGTGTGTACGTTGTGCGTTGTTCAGGGGTAAAAAATTAATTTTGTACTACTTACATGTGCATCAGTTGGTATAATAATAAACCTTTCTTTTTCTTTGTTATTTACTTCTCTGTTTCTCTGCCCTGAAGGCAGACAGCAGGTGTCTTCGGAAAGTTGGTGACTGTCAGACTGTGTATTGTAACATCTGGAGATTTACAGTACTGTAGCTGGTGGGGTTCATACAGATTGCTGTCAGTTGCAGGTTAATTGGACAGTAACAAGTAACATGTTCTATCATTGCAACTGATGGTTACTGCAGCTGTAAAATATGTTGGTCGTTTGAAAATAACAGGCATAAATATTGTATAGGTGCAGCTCAGTGCTGACAGTAATGACGTCACGTACTGCAGTGACACAAGGCAGATGAATCATCGATATACACCTGAAATGTGTAGGGCAGCTGTATTAACCGTGTATTAATTACAGTATCAGCCACTGGTGTGATGTTTGTAGCGTGATACCGGGTGTAACAATAATAACTGTGCATTTTGTTGAAACAATCTGTTGCTGTATTCTGCATGTTGCTAACATCAAACACATATTTCGTTGAAAATCATTCGTTTGTTGGTGTTTGTAATGGAGAAGCAGTGTGTTTTCTGTGATCTAGGAAACTAATTCTACCTAAATCTATTGGAAGGACGAGAGGACAGCATCTAGGATCCTATGACATCACGCAGTTTACGTTTCTGTGTAATATACGTGTGTATTGAGTGTCTCTCTCTAACACCTTCCTTTATCCAAACTCCCTCTCTCTGTTACTGTCACTCTCTGTTTCTCCTGCAGGTGTTTCAGAAATGTGATGTGCGGTCACTATTAAAGGCAGAACATTTCCATAAATGAGTACAGTTATGGCGAAACTTTAAATATCACATAACGGACTGGAATGTGATCTAAAACAACTGTTCATATTACTTTCTGCACTCCCACATCTACAATTTCTTCATCCAGTACGTGATACATGAAACTAAAATTCAAATCTAGAAAGCGATTACTGAACCTGGACCTTCATATTCTGTATACGTCACTATGTCAGTCGGTCACCAAAGAACTAATTTCATTTTTACTCAAGAGAGGAAGAATGTCTAAAAATGCGGACACACTTTCAGATCAACTTTTTTTTTTTTGATAGAATATTGTAACCGTTGGTTTAGTTTTGATTTTTTTAACGTGATGTTATCTTTGATTTTACCGTAGATTTATGAGTCCTCTAGGGCTTCACTATAACTAGGGGGGAGGAAATTAGTCGTTTGAAGGCTACTTTGACTTTTATCAGTAGAGTTTTAAATTACACTCTGGTTTTTCTGAGTAGCGGGACGCGTGAGGGGGAGCGGTTACGGTTTCGGATTACCTCTCGGCTGGAGCTGCGGTCCGAACTGACTGCTAGGACACCTTTTCTTACTTTACTTTTTCAAGCGGGAGAGTAAGAAAGCACTCGAGAAGGTTAACAGTGAGGGACAGGTGTTCAACGCGAGCAGTAGCACACAAGGGAGGTAAATGTCGTGTGAGGCTTGAAATTAAACTCTCGCCGTGGTTACTTCAGATTGCTGGCTGCTAAATGTTGGCGTTAAAATTGAAAGAAGTGAAAAGTAAAATAAATTATTTACTATCATTTGCTAGTGCTGACATTGTGGAGTCCGTCTGATACAGCCTACACGTAAAATATTCCATGAGATAGAACATGCAAACCGACGCGAGCTAGTTAGGTCTTTGTACGAGCAAGAAGGAACGGCTACAATATTTTGCTAGTGTGAAGTACCTTATTCTCCTCTCCGGATCTCTTCCGGATCAAATCAGCCGTGAAATAACAATGAAAAGCTTAATATTGTTATGCAGTTAAAACATGAACTGTAAAAGAGCAATATTGCAATTTAACTCAAATATTTTCCAGGTATTATTAAACTATGGTAAATTTCGGAATAACTGGAAGTGGTTCAGTTGTTGTTTGGTGCCAGGATAGAAGAGGGCCTCAGTTCGCTACATTTATTGTAAAATATGTAATTAACTGTTACAGGTTTTATAGTTCTATAGTCATGTAAATGATAAGGCCTGTGGGATTAGCAGCATTTTTAAGAACAATGAAATGTTTGCACCAAGGCCCCAGAAGTGTTAAATTGTGCTTTAAATTTTCCCCCTTTACAAGCAATGTTTGCGAATAGATCTGTCACGGTGAACCATCGTGAAGAGAATGGTAAAGTTATAGCTGACATTCATACATCGGCGCTGATGCACCACAAATGTCATTCTTAATGTTGTGACAGTATTTGTGTTGAAGAGGGATTCAGCCTACCCTCAACTAAATGTTAACAGCCATACTGACACCAGAAGGTCAATTTTCGGCAATCCCCTACCCTCCGTTTCCATCCACGACCAGCAGCAGATATAATATCCTTTTTGACCCATGGCTCAAAAATTGTAAATTAACATAATGCAGTTGTGGAATACATTTGCTTTGGGTGGCAAAAAATTTAAAGAAACTTGGTTTAATTTAATGACAAATACTTTAAGTGTTCTAAAATCATATGACAATTTTTATCAACTGCAACTGCAACTGAACGCACTCCATAACCAGTTTATCCACGCCCTATCCTCACACTTTATTGCCCACATTTCATCTTAATGTTATCCTCCCAACAACACTCTCCTTTCCGGTATTTCAACTGTACATTCCCTGACATTGTAGCTTTACGAAGTGTGAAACAGTCCAGCCAACATCATATGCTTAACCAGTGTCAACACACACGGACTCAATGACATTTACTCTGACAGCCGCAGCCGATGTAAAGGTTTTAGGACGTTTTGGGAACTAATTCCGTCCCCATCTACACGGTGTGCAGGCGGTTTGGTAGCACAAAAATTGATGACTGGTGTCCAACTGTGCGCTGTGTATATCTGCGTTCGGCCAGTTGTGGCATGAAATCCGACCGTCTGGTTAGTTGGGGTAGACAAAAGACCGTTGCACTTGGCCTGTGCTATCAACTGCTGTTTGTGGAGAGCGTTTCACAGGTTGTTCTCTTTAAGCTTACCTTCATGCAATTTGTAGTGCTTGGAACGTTAATTATCACATTTTACCCTAATTCATTTCGATTAATGTACAATTTACTCTAACAAAATAATGGATGACAGTTTATAAGTAATAACAAACTGTAACACGCAGTGATTAAATTTACAACAATAGCAACAAATTGTTTATGCATTACTCATGCCACATATCAAAAGTGTCACCTTGTAATATAATGTGAAACAAATGTGGAGTAGAATATTATTCTGTAAACTCAAATCAACAGTTGATGCAACATTTACAAATATACGGTAACCTATTGAGTAACAAAAATTTTGCACCACAAACACTCACACATTCAACTTACAATTTTACTTGTCTGTGTGACATTGCTCATAAATTAAGCCAGCTGTAACTGCTTTACACAAAGCAGCTGTTCCCAGCTACACGTTACTCTAATGACATGTACAATTGAAGCATTTTGTCTTCCTCTCTCTATAAAATTTAATATAGAAACTACAGTAATGGTGATGTCATCACCATGCTATGGTTGGACATACAGTGGTACCTCGAATAACGAGTGACCCTGCTAACGAATTTTTCGGCTAACGAAAATGTTTTTGCTGTTTTTCGAACCCGGCTAATGAATACAGATTCGGCTAACGAATGTTTTAGTGGATGCGTGCGCTAACATAAAGCAGCAAACACGAACGGTCAGGCCATTCCAGGAGCTCGTTTTGTCTAACGAATGTGATGCCGGAACGAATTATCTTCGTTAGCCGAGGTATCACTGTATATCTAGCTGCACTAATTCACAACCTTGACAATGGTGGGACAGAGGTGTTAGCTTCAGGCCTCGGCCATCATAGCCGGGGAAAAGCCCTTGATGTTTTTTGAGTAGGAAACTGGGTAGGCCCAGAACTGGGTTGTAATCTTGGAGAAAATAATTGGTTAGCCTTTCCAACACTTCGACCCTGATGTCTCCATTATCCAGTCAACAGGCTGCTCACTGACTGACTATGGACTATGCTAAGCAGGAAATATGAATAGATCTGACTACATGACATTGAGTCAGAGAATTTAAGTCACACACACTGAATTACCATCGCATGTTCAGATACTTGTAAAAAATTATTTTGTATATAGTGCATATAAATGTTTATAATTTACCTCTGGATCAATTATCACTTGCCAACATCCAGTGGTTCATTATCATCAGAAGCAGAAATCTCAACCAAACATTTGTACTGCTGCCATTTTGTTCCTTATCATTCTGTAAATATAGCACCTTTACAAAAGTTTCAATTTCCCCACTATCTATTATCACTCAGAATTCCAGTATCTGCAAGTGAGTACAGCTCACAAATCACAAGTCCGCGTGTCTTCCAAGTTGTTATTACTGAGTGCAGAAAATTAAATCTTAAGGCATTGGTGTGGTCTCTAAGGATATCCTCATAGTAATACTGGGATTTGTGAAAACCGATCAGATGGTATAAATATATGAATGCAAGAGACAGACAAAAAAAGGCACACAATATTAAATTTTGTATTTTAGAGCACCTTCCTCTCAAGATAACCAATCGTTAGGTTCCTTTTATTTCCATGCTGTCTGCATGTCCTCTTGTTTCTTCTATTGAAAGAGTTCATCAATTTTCATGATATAAAAATCTCATGTATTTGAAGGTCTCACCTACACCGTGTTTAACTTTTACATCCCACCAATCAGTAATAACAAAATGGCGGACACCCACATCTTTGAGGCGGTAGCAACACTAGTGCTACTTACATTTAGGTCACAAAATGATAGTTCAAGACTCAGAATGCTGTACGTGTGTTACTGTAATGTCTTGCTGCAGTGCAGTGAGTAGGTTTATGTTCACCAGTAAAAAGCACAGTTTTATGTTTGAGTCAAAATGTCAGTGAATGAATGAACAGTAATGGTGTGTGTGTGTGTGTCTGTGTGTGTGCGTGTGCGTGTGCATGTGTGTGGTGTGTGGGGTGTGTTTATGTGTGTGTGTGGTGTGTTTATGTGTGTGTGTGGTGTGTTTATGTGTGTGTGTGTGTATATATGTGGTGTGTTTGTGTGTATGTGTGGTGTGTTTGTGTATGTGTGTGTGTGATGTGTGTGTAAGCGCGCACGCGCGTGACCAAAATCATGTATGCCAACTGAAGCGTTTTGTTTGTGTTACTTTCCCACTTTCAGGACACTGCAGCATATTTCTTACACAGATATAAAGGGGCTTTTGGCTTCCCCTATATACAAATCCTAGCTAAAGTGGCCATTTTGTTTTATAGTTCCAAAACAATGAACAGCACCGTGGAAGTGGAGAGCAATTGAGATAAACAGAAATGGTATACAGCGTAAAATATTTTAACTGTACATCCACCCTAACACCCACTAATATCCAAATTCTCTCTGCCACAGGCCAGTAGTTAACTGTCCTGCGATATATTTATCCAAGTCCAGCAGTGGTCTCAGGTGTGTAGTCGGGTCCAGACTTAGAGTTCATTGCAGAGTCGAACGTTCTCAATATTAATCAATGCATCATAATACTAATAAATTTTTTCAGCTCAGTACAAATAACAGAGAGTGAAACCAAGCTTTACTGTTATCTTTTCCCACAGTAAGTGATTTGTGTCACTTTATCTCAGTTTCATTTTAGGAATTGTGCCAGACATTCTTAATCATTAACTCAAAATACAGCACTACAGACGTTTCATACAGCACAGGGACAAATGTTTTATAAGATGTTTCCTGCATCCAAATGATTCGTTACAAGCATCACACACAAATGGACGCTCTCCGGTATGAATGACCTGATGTATCGTAAGAGTACCCTTATCACGAAATGATTTTCTACACACATCACACGTGTGAGGACGCTCTCCAGTATGGATAAGATTATGTCTATTCAGAGAGTTCCTCATCGTAAAGGATTTAGCACACACATTACAGACGAAAGGATGTTCTCCAGTATGTACACGCTTGTGGTCTTTCAGTCTGCTCTGAGAACTAAAACCTTTACCACAGAAATCACAAGAATATGGATAGTCATTATTATGCTTGAACATATGTCCTTTCAAAGTAGTCACGCAATGGAACGACATATTACACACATCACAGTGATATGGTCGCTCCTTATTATGCAAGATTTTATGAGCCTTAAAATCTATTTGAACAGCGAAGGTTTTGTTACAAACATCACATCTAAATGGACGCACTTCACAATGCTTGCGCTGAATATGGTACCTCAACTCAACCTTAGAAACGAACGCTTTTTTACACACATCACAGCTATGTGGACGCTCATTACTGTGCATGCGCTTAAGATGACTCTTCAGACCACTCTGATCACTGAAGGACTTCTTACACCCATCGCAGATGTAAGGACGCTCTTCACTATGGACGTGTTGATGACTTTTCAGAGAATTCTTCTCGCTAAAGGAGTAACCACACACATCACAGACGTATGGACGCTCCCCAGTATGTACATGCACGTGTATTGTCAGTTTGCTCTGAAAATGAAAACCTTTACCACAGAAAATGCAGGAATATGGATAGTCATTGTTGTGCATGAACATATGTCCTTTCAAAGCCCTCAGGTAATGGAATGACATATTGCACACATCACAGTGATACGGTCGGTCATTAGAGTGCAAAATTTTATGGCGCTTAAGATCCGTTCGGGTGACAAATGTTTTGTTACAAATATCACACTTAAATGGACGCACTTCACAATGCACACGCTGATAATGTTCTTTCATTGTACACTCCCTAAAATATACTTTTTTACACACATCACAGTTATATGAACGATTGTGTATTTGCTCATCTCGGTGCATGGACAGATGTTTCTTCAGGTTACTCTGATCACTGTAGGACTTATTACACAAACTGCAAGAGAACGGACGCTCTCCAGTATGCAAGCGTTGATGTTTCTTCAGATTACTCTTATTGTAGAATGATTTATCACACACATCACATGAGTACTGGGACTGCTGTTTGTGTGTGCGCCTGTGACTGCTGAATGTAGTAAGAACAGCAAATGACTTCTTACACACGTCACATGTGTACTGATTTCCTTCAGCAGGTACTGTCTGCGGTTCAGTTAGCGTATTCTGATAAGAAAACATAATTAGTATTAATATCAACAATATTAATGTTGTACTGGACATGATTAATATCAACAGGAAAGAGGAGAATTATGGGTGCAAGAATTAAAAAGAACATAATATTACTTACAGAATTATATACTCCCTCACTCATAACACACAAATTCTGTGTGTGATAGTTGGGAGATAATTTGGACCACTTCACAGCAGTAACTGAACATGTGAAATGTCAGTAATATATCTGCACCTGCGTAACACTGTACTGCAACATGCCACATGAAACTGAATGCTGTCAACTGTGGAACATCAGAAATAAGACAATAAGCTGTATACAGCTACAGCTGTCAGATTAACCAGCCAAGCAAAACACTGCCATTTGCTATCACAAAACAGCATCACTTAAGGTGACTTTACATCTGTCAGGTGCAAAACTTCAGATACAAACCTGAAAATGAAACCAAGTTTCAGAGTGATTGGTCAGTGAGTGAATAAAAAGTGTAATCTTAAGTTTCTTCATCCCCGTTGTGTTTTATTCAAACGCTACATTAAAAAAACAGGCTAATGCAACACACATGCAAGATTTCCAGTTCAACAATCAGACACCAGTAACCTGGAGCTCATGGATATGCATTGGTTAGGACTGTTCTGTGATACAGCATGTCAATAAAACACTACAGCAATGAATCATATTAATATTGTAGCAGCTAGTCTGACTCACATTCGTAAGATAAAGAACATAAAAGGAACCTGTATACCTGTACTGCAGTAAATAATACCAGAAACAAATTGGAATCGCAGGAACATAAATAAAAATGACTCATAACTTTACTGAACCTAATTCCAGCCCGATCGCTGAAATTCCTGTTCTGCGGGATGGAGGTGACTGGCGAAAATGCAAATATTTTTGGCTTAAAATTTGGACAGCATTCCGATGGCTGTGCAACTCATGTTGCCTGACGTAAACGTGTAAAAATTGAATAGCTTGTAGCCATAACACTAATGGCCTCTGCAACCTTCTGCATTCTCAATGCATTTTTGCACTGTTACATGCCTGTTTGTGTAACATTATTGCTAAAGAAGCAGCCAATATATCGCAAACTTCAGTCACTCACAATGGTAATGAATTACACTCTCATCCGTCTATCGGCAGGCAATGAACTTATCAAGGAATTTACAACAAAACATATGCTACACAGACAAACAAACAAATTCCCCACATAAAACTCACACTTCAGCCGCCCTCACCTCCAATATCTTCCAAGATCAGGCTTCCATCACAGCCTCTGTACAACTGTGTCATAACATTTTGTGCTGGGTAACACTGATGAAGGTTAGATATGAAATAAAATATTTAACAGTTACCAAATACTGTACCGTTTACTGCACTGTGTGGATAAACTCCACAACACCTACATCTAAGACCTAGCCTCCCATAAATCCAAACCCTCATCCGTAACTTGGGGTATGGTAGATTCATACTCTACTCTACCCTGGGTCATATGGGAGGAGGTAACAGTTGTGTAGGGTATACCCTGATGAGGGTTGCTACGACACGCTGGCTGACTGGGCTCTAGTCTACAGAAGTCAAGGTGGAAGGAATCTTGCTGAAGGTTTCATGGCACTGAGGTAGAGATAGCAGTGTTGTAGACCATCTGGTTGGGGAACCAGGCCCCCCCCCCTTTGTATTTAGCCTTTTGTCTCTTTTAAGCTCCCAGGATGGTGGCCCCTCTTTTTCCCCTTTTTTTAGGGGGCTTTTTTTTTTTGGGGGGGGGGGGGACTGTGGCAGACATTCATGAAAAGATAGACCAGTGGCTCTGGTGACAGAATCTCTCTCTCCATAGGGACCCTGTTGAGGAAAATGGAGGGGGGGGTCCCTTACCGGGGACTCTGAGTGAAAGATGAATTTTCAGGGGATGGGATGCAGAAGGTTCTGTAGACAGGTGTCTCTCTTCATAGGCATCCCCTTGGGAAACCTGGGGATGGGGTCCAGTTACAGGGAACTGTGAGAGACAGTGGGAGGAGGGTTCCCGAAATGGAGCATCTCTCTTTAGGAGAGCTCTTTTAGGGTAACTTTGAGAGATGCATGAATGGGGATCTGGAGGTGGTGCAGCTCTCTCTATGGGAGCTCTGTGAAGGGAACCTGGAGGGAGGGTTCCCTTGTCAGGGACCCTGGAGCAAAGGTAGAAAAGGCTCTGGACAGAGGTATCTATCTATTTTCACAGGGGCCCCGCTGGGGTACCTGGAAGTGGGCTCGTCTACCAGGGACTTTGACAGATGGATGTTGGAGACTAAAGGAATGGGGCATCTTTCCCTGAAGAGGTTGAATGCGGAGGGCCTCAAGGGAAGGCTCCTTTACTGGGGAACCTGGGTTATGAATGGAGGGCTCTGGAGACAGGCATCGCTCTTCATGGGGGCTCAGTTGGGCAAACCTGGAGTGGGCACTTCTACCAGGAACTTCGAGAGATGGCTGAAAGGGCTCCCTGCTGGGTACCCTGGAGGATAGGCAGAAAGACTGTAGAAATGGGCATCTCTTTCCATAGGGGTCCCGCTAGGGAACCTGGAAAGGACCTCATCTACTGGGAACTTCGAGGGACAGATGACTGGGGCTCTAGGAATGCAGCGTTTCTCTCCGAAGAGGCTGAGTGCAGAGGGCCTCTAGGGGGCTCCTTTACTGGGGACTCTGGAAGATATGTAAAGAAAGGCCCTGGATACGGGCATCTCCATACGGGCCCCATTGGGGAACCTGGAGGGGATTCACTTGCTGGGACTTTCGAGAAAAGGGTAGCATATCTGGGTTCTTTTCTTAGACCCAAAGGCATTAAGATTTTAAGTATGGGGGCCATCTGGAAATTTAGTAAAAGAACAGGGCTCTCCTGAGCTGATATCAGATTATGGGGCACAAAGGGCCTGTCTATAAGGTATTGGTGCATCAGGACCATAAGAGCTCGAACCCAATGTAAATCAAACAATGAATCAAATAAGACTTATTTCCATTTCAAACACCTCCAACATCCTCATAACAACTATCATTTAGCAATGCCAGGTGCCAAATAAACCTGACAAACACAGCATTACTGAAGCCATTTCTACGCATCATCCTGCACTAAATGTAAGTCACACAGCATGACACAAACTTTACGATCTTGCAATGCTCAGTGTTCAATTTCAACACACTCTTGTGTCCACAGCCACTGTCACTGTGCAGCTCCTCAGTTCCATGTAGCAATCTCATGTCAGCTCTACATGGCCCTTTCTAAACTTGGGACCTCTAAAACTGTATTTTCTGCTTCAGTAACAGGAATTTGACAGATGGCAGCAACTGTTGTCATGTAGGTTTTCAGGTTTACACAGAGATTTTTGAATATGTGATGGGCCTTGTGGTGTTTGTTGTGATATTTGGATGGAATTTACTGCTTCCATCTTCAGGGTGACTGACAGTTCAGTGGGTGAAGAAGTGTTAGAAAGCAACGGAAGTGAAGGTTCTATGGGACAGTTGGAGGAAATGTGACCGGTAACAGTTGTGGGTGGGTGACAAGTATAGGGTCAATATTGAACCAATGGATATCATTTCAAGAATGGCCCTTTTAAGTGCCAAAAGCAGGGAACATGGAGGTGGGCATGTGAGAAGACAGACCATGAATGGCTAGCTGAAACTGCACAGTGGGTAATGGTAGGTAGATGGATGTGGGTAGAGAGCTTGTGAATGGTTATTTTAGGGTCAACAGGTAGGAATGGACAGGTGGAGACATGTGAAAATTAAGACTGTGAACTTCCCTTTTAAGGTCAACAGTGAGGTGGGCTGCTGAGAGTAGTGAGGTTCACAACTACACCAATCCAGCAGTGCACCTATACATCCCACACACAAACCACATTCAGTCATCCTGGTGACGGAAGCAGTATGTACCTCTGTAACATCACAACACATACCTACAACATGGCATAGAAACGCAAAAGAACAATATAAACTGTTCTCATGTTTCCGTATTTCCACCAGAGTTCAAGCCCAGTGTGTCCACAACATTGCAGCTAGCTGGAGCACCGTCACTGCAACCAACACACCAACTTGCAAACTGCGCAGCCCCACAAACATTTCAGAATCCAAAATGTACCAACTGACTCACTGGAATTTCCTTGCACACATTCTAACCAACTCTTGCCACTAAGTCCCTGTACAGTGCAGACCTCACTACCTCACATCAGGAAATGGATCAAGCACATTTCACATTCTTTTCCTTTCACATAAAATCCTTCTGATTGCACTACGGCCCTGGGGTCGACTCAGCCTCTAACAGAAATGAGTACCAGGAGTATTTTCTGGGGGTAAGGCAGCCGGTGCGTAAGGCTGACAACCTACCACCATCCTGTGCGGTTATCATGAAATCTGGGAGCCTTAACTTCATGGAACCCTCTGGTCCTGTCCCGGCCTGTAATGGGACTGCTTTACCTTTACATTTCCCATTCTCTCTGCTGCAAGATACTGCATCAATTGTGTAAGGTTCTAAATAAGGATTGCTGTGTGTTAGACAAGGCCTCATTTTCCTTCCTTCCAGCACTAATTCTTACTGCCACACAACAAACTGTGGCATGTGACATTCAACAATACAAGGCTGACCTTGAACAGTTCACCATAAAGTTATTCTCTTCTGTACCCACCCAGTCTCCTGAGCTGTGATTTTCATAACATGACAGTATTTTCAATGTTGTAACCATGCGGAATAAGAAACCAACTAGATGTCACTCATTATTATATTTATTTCTCCTTATAATTTGCTCTTTATAAGTTGCTCAACATGTTTCGGGCCACCTTGTGCCCATCTTCAGGAGCTACGTACTTCCCAATGGACATACAAGCAGCCAACCGGATCTGACTGTCTACACAGCCATGGCACTAGACCACACGTGAAAAAATACCACTAAGTTGTCAGCTCCTGAAGATGGGCACAAGGTGGCCCAAAACATGTTGAGCAACTTATAAGGTGAAATAAATATAATACTAAGTGACATATAGTTGGTTTCTTATTCCACATTGAACTATGATGCACGGTCAACCACACATCAAATTTGTAACCATGCGTTTCGGTTTGTCATTCATTAATTCATTCGGTATGAAGTCTGTCTTTGGATGATCCACAGCCTCTTCCAATGTGAGCTCTCCACACAGTGCAATCTAGAGCTTTCCTCACAATATCCAGTAGCTGCTTAAGTTGTTCCACATCTTCCCTTCCCTTCTTCCTTTCCATTAATGTGTGTCACAGGGCAGTTCCAGCGCAAGGTGTGAGCAAACCAGGAAGCCTTCAATTTCCTGTACACACAATCTGCCTCTCTTTCTTTACTCCAATACATCACTTTTTAATGCCTGTTTCACCTTATCTTATCCATTCTTCTCCAGCAACACATTTAAAAACTCTCAAGTTGTTTCTATCCCGTTTTTCAAACTCTCCACCTTTCAGCATGTACACCTTGCAGAATGTCATCAGACTACCCAAATAGTTGAAATATTTCACATTCTACAGTTGTTTTTGATGTATGTCAATCTGTAATGTGGATGGATGTCTCCAAATACATATTACCTAATTTCTTTCCACAAACATGTCTATACCACAGAACCTTCCAACTTAAATTCCTGCAAAAATCAAGCCCTCCTGTATCATTTTCTCTCAGCCACTGACATTACAAAATGCTGTACAATATGTTTTAGGAGCTGTACCACGCACCATGCACGGTACAAACTGTTTCCAGACTTGCTGCAACATGACATTTCTGCTGCTAACGCAATGATCTACTGCCAGTGTATATAGATTAGTGCCTGCTGAACCATTTCCTGGCTGTAACTGTAGCATGTGTCACTGCTGAGCAATGCATTTTAAGTAGAAGTAAGTGTTGTCAAATTAATGAGCGTGTTTACCAAGAAAATGGCAGATTTGAAACAACTGGACGTCTTTGCAAAAGTTACTTTAAATTGGGGAAAATACTATGGAAATTTCTGAAGTACTGGAAGCCTTTCTGGAGAACACACAATGTGAAGGGGGTTTTCGAAGTACAAAAGATGTAAACAACATAGTATACCAAACGTTATGGACATCCATCAGTAAGGAAAATAGATAAAGATTAGTATCGAGTGAAGGAAAATTTCCTGGAAACAGCAAACCATTATCCATGGTTTTGCTGAGAAGTTTATCTGGTCATCGAAGCATTTTGAAAGACAATACAAAGGTGCACTGAAACACATTTGGTCGAGAATCAAAACAATTGTGTGAACAAGTGCAAGGGTTTTTTCACAAGATAAAACATAACTCAACAGACACTATCCAGGATACTTTGACATACCTACTAATGTCACAAATACCCTCAGAAACATCGTTAATTCCAGCTACACACCCCTAACAGTGGCCACAACTGTGTGTTACTGCAGAGAAAGGTTGAATTAGTTAAAAGGTATAATTTTTACACATCCTGGGAATGCACAAAGAATACAGACATAAGATGTAGAATGGAAACAGTTCAGTGGTAAGGGCAAACCGAACATGTGGTATGGAAACAGCTGAGTGGCAATGAAGGGCAGAACATGGAAGGTGTCTGTGGCTCTGGCAATTGTCTGAAACATGTTTAACCTTTTGGCGCCAGGATTATTTTTTTAATTTTCGTACATCCTGTAAATAAAATGTGAATAATACAGGAACCAAATATGTTAGAATTATGAAACAAACTGCATTTTGAAGAGGAAATACAGAGAGTATATACCATGTTTAAAATATTCAGTACCTGTATTTGTTGAATAATATATAAAATGCAACATTTAGAGGTTAACGGTGTGGTACGACCACTATAGTCGTCGTTAGGCGTCAAAAGCTTAAATGTGTGTATTGAGTACAGCCATGTGTATAAAACAAGACAAAAGTGTTCTGACAAAACAATATGTTTGAAAACCCGCATAACAATGGATACAAAGAAATACAACTCACCTCCTCTTCAGTCTTTATTTCAGTGAATGATATAGCCACCGCACTGTTCTGCTGCTGCTGCTGTGTATTTGTGGCCTCACGTTTTATACTGATCACCTCACTTCCATCCTGAAAGCAGTACATTATCTATTGCAGTGAAACTGGGATTTTACATCTGTGAGGGGATCATTTTGAATGTACATGAAATGTAGGGAATTAAACTTGCTGAGTATAACAACTAAACACACCAATTACAGCTGCACAGTATAACAACTTAACACACCAATTACAGTTGCACAGTATAACAACTAAACACACCAATTACAGTTGCACAGTATAACAACTAAACACACCAATTACAGTTGCACAGTATAACAACTAAACACACCAATCACAGTT
>Ga0123357_10003623_pt1 | contig 17801 bp, 21 predicted proteins | sample TergutEmb28metaG_FD_89873 | JGI IMG/M metagenome (GOLD analysis project Ga0123357, IMG submission 89873) | Embiratermes neotenicus P4 segment gut microbial communities from Petit-Saut dam, French Guiana - Emb289 P4 | ecosystem: Host-associated > Arthropoda: Insects > Digestive system > Gut ... | reverse complement strand
TTGGCCAACTCAGAGAACACAGAAGAAGCGAAGAAGATCATGATGACGCCTCTGGCCGAAGAAATGAGCGACAGGAGGATAATCGATGTCTGAGAGGGATCTTGTTTGCGGTATCGAGATACATCAGCAGCTTGATACCAAGAAGCTTTTCTGTGGTTGCGACAGCGTCCTCAGGGATGAAGGATACGGTGCGTATTACCGAAGACTGAGGCCGACCACCAGCGAGATAGGGGAGGTCGACAGGGCAGCGCTGGCACAATTCCAAAGAGATATGGGATACAGATACCAGTGCTGCGAGGGCTGCACTTGTCTTGTGGAATTGGACGAAGAACCGCCGCACCCCGTGAACAGTGATGCGATGGACACAGCGCTCACTTTCTCAACAATGCTGAATGCTCAGATCATAGACGAGATACAATTCATGCGTAAGATCGTCGTGGACGGGTCGAACACATCAGGCTTCCAAAGGACATCCCTTGTGGCCACCGACGGTTCGGTGGAGGTCAACGGAAAGAAGATAGGAATATTGTCAGTATGCCTTGAAGAGGATGCGGCAAGAAAGATCGAGACCACCGGGAACGAAATGCTGTACCGCCTTGACAGACTGGGGATACCTCTAATAGAGGTAGCGACCGCGCCGGACATGGAGACCCCAGAAGAGGTCATGGAAGTTGCATACAGGCTCGGGACACTTCTGAGAGCGACGAAAAGAGTAAAGCGCGGCATAGGTACGATCAGAGAAGACCTCAACATCTCCGTTCCAAGAGGGGCAAGGGTGGAGATAAAGGGAGTTCAGGAGCTTAGAATGCTTCCGGATTTCGTAAGGAACGAGATGGAAAGACAGAGGATGCTCATAAAAATAAAGGATATCCTGAACAGCAGGAACACAAAGCCGGCAGAATTCCTGCCGGTCGATGTGACCGAATTGTTCTCGAAATGCCCGTCGAAGGTGATCAAGGGCGCACTCGACGAAAAAGGCAAAGTGTTCGCCGTAAGACTTCCAGGCTTCGTAGGAACAATGAACGGCGACGGCGGAAAACTAAGGCTTGGTTCCGAGATGGCGCAGTACGCAAGGACCAAAGGAGTGAAGGGAATTTTCCACTCGGACGAACTCCCTAACTATGGGATAGAGAAGGAGTTCGTTGATTCACTCAGAACACATCTGGGACTGTCACAAGAAGACGCGTTCGTCATGTGCGCCGCCAAGGAGAAAAAAGCGATCGATGCCCTGAAGATTGCCGTGGAAAGGGCAAACTTTGCGATAGAAGGCGTGCCTGAGGAGACCAGAGATCCATTGCCTGACAGCACAACAAAGTTTTCAAGACCTCTCCCCGGAGCGGCAAGGATGTACCCTGAGACGGATGTGCCGCCCATGCTGATAACAGATGAGAGGCTAAGTGGTATCAAAAATAATATGCCGGAGTTCCCCGAAGAGATAGAAAAAAGGCTCGTTTCCTCATATGGGATAAATGCGCAGCAGGCCAATCAGATAGTAAGACAGAGCCGCGACGAACTCTTCGTTAAGATATCCGAAAGGACGGGAATGACAGCCGCAGCGGCGACCGCCCTCACGAACACATATACAGAACTTGAGCACGAGAACCTTGACCCAGATTCGATAGATGGCGTTAAGGTGGCGGAGCTGTTCATTCTTCTTAAGGAGAACAGATTCTCGAAGGAGGCGCTGCCGTCGCTGCTGAAAGAGATGGCAAAAGGCTCCGGTGCGGAAGAAGCGATCAGAAAACTAGGTCTGGAATCGGTCGGCACCGATGAGGCGGCCGAGATAATAAGGGCACTGGTCAAAGAGCGCGAGGACTTCGTGAGGTCCAAAGGCCTGGATGCCATAGGGCCCCTGATGGGGCCGGTGATGAGCGCACTAAGAGGGAAGATCGACGGAAAGCAGGCAAATGATCTTCTTGCCAAAGAGATAAAGAAACTTATAGGCTGATCTCAAGCACACTGAGCTTCTCAAAGAAAAGAGGGAGTTCAGACAGAGTCTTCACGTTAAGTCCGTCCAGAGCGGCCTGCAGGGCATTGCTGTCCATTAAAGAGGAGACAACAATGATCAATCTGCCTCCGTGCGTAAGATGATCATGTGCGCCAGAGATCAGGCCGGGAAGAGGCCCCAAGCCGTCATTGCCGCCTGACCAAGAAAGTGCCAGATCTCCTTCTTCCATGACCGGCAGATATGGGAGATTGAAGATTATCATATCGAATCGCCCTTCGATAGCAGAGTAGAGGTCTGTCTCAACGACAGTGGCATCCAGCGAGTTAAGGGCCATGTTCCTTTTTGTCAAAGCAACAGCTTTCTTGTTGATATCGCCGCATGTGACGATCCCTCCATTAAGCGCGCAATGCATAGAGACGATCCCAGAACCGCACCCGATCTCCAATACTGTCTCTCCTTTGCGTACATCGAAAGATCCTATCAGAAGAAAGCTATCTTCTGAAGGAGGATATACATCCTCATCTTTTTCGATGATAAATCCGAGATTGTATCTCATCTTTGGACGATAGAAGTGCATAGATATAATTCAGAACCCTGATCTTTCTGGCCTCTCTCAAGATAAAAAGATAAAAAACAAGATAAAAAAGATAAAAATAAAGATAAAACATAAATATTAGTTTCTGAGAGGTTTCAGATTTAGCCGTGATTATTGCCCCAAAGAAGAATGCACCATTAGAAGCAGTTCTGCAAACAAAGGCATATGCTAAATGTAACGGGCAACCCATCCGCACATGTAATCTAGCTGGCGACATAGCTGTTTGCGGCCTCGTTACAGAATTCGGCAACGGCATCAAAACACGGACAAAACAGCGGATGAAATATGGAACACCGTCTGCGATTCTCAGAAAACAGGAGTCCGAAATACGGCAACTAATTCAAGTTGCAGAGATATTAATGGATATGATAAAGCTGGACATTCTGGCGATCGGAAGCCTCCGAAGGGACGAAGACGGGAAGGTGTTCGATGCGCATTCCTCGTCCGTCCTGATAAGGACGGATGAAAGGATGATCGTGGTCGATACAAGTACGCCATACATGAAGCCGGCGATAAAGACATCATTAAAACAGATAGGTGTGTTCGCTAAAGACGTTGACACAGTGGTGCTGACGCATTCTCACCACGATCATGTGGGGAACAACGGCATGTTCGATAATGCGGACATCCTGATGCATCCGAGTGAGCACAGCGAAGTCCCCGGTGCAAAACCCTTTGAGGCCGGCAGAGAGCTTGTTCCCGGCGTGAGGATCGTCCATACACCGGGGCATACGAAAGGATCGATAAGCGTTTTTGTCGAAGCCGACCAAAAGTATGCGATAGCCGGAGATGCGGTGCCCGGATATGGCAACTATGAGAAGATGGTGCCTCCGGCGATAAATATTGATAAGGATCTTGCACTGGAAAGTATAAAGCTGATAACCAAGTATGCTGATGTTATAATACCGGGGCATGATCCCCCCTTCCTTGTGAACAGGTGATAAAAATGGCAAAAAGAGAAGAAATGGAAGAATATCTTTACATCCAATGTCCGAATTGCGATGACCTCACAGAGCACGATATACTGAAGGGAAGGGAGGGAAAGGGCAATATCACCGGCACATTCAGGTGTACCGAGTGCGGGAGAGTTTTCTCCGACACGATAAGGATCCCAGAACCGCTTAAGGTGAAGGTGCTGTTCAGCGATGGCGGCGTGACAGAGACGATCGAGACAGAGCTCATGTCCAATGAGATACTCGCGATCGGAGACGAATTCTATCTTGAGGATGAAAGAAGAGTATGCATAACCCACATCGAGACAGAGGACGGGAAGAAAGGAAAGAGCTTCCAGGCAGATAAGATCAAATCGCTTTGGGTAAAGCAGTTCGATGTGCTTAGCGTCAAAGTATCTGTCAACGACGGGCAGAGGACATATTCCGTAAGGACCGAGGCCGAACCGGAAGACGAGTTCGCCACAGGGATGATCCTTTCATTCGATGGGTTCGACGCACTTGTCCATGCGATAAAGACAAAGGACCGCCTGATAAAGAACGGCTCCGCCGAGGCGAGGGATATCACGAGGATATACGGCAAGATCAGGAAGAAGAGATATGATGTCCTTGATCTCGAAGAGGATGATGATCAGGACGGATTCGACTTCGAACAGGATTGACACTCATCATCCAAAAGGATATGTTCCAGAACATCCGAGATGTTGTCTGACTGTATGACAAATGTCGCAGTCTCCTTCGTCAGTTCGTCTGTGGGATTGAATGCGATAGACATCCCGGAGTTCAAGAACATCGGCACATCGGTATGTGAGTTTCCGATGGATACGGTCCTTTCCTTTGTGGTGCCGTATTCTTCAATGAAGCGCCTGACGTTGATGCCTTTGTCGCTAAGATCGACAACCATCTTTCCGTCTCCAGTCAGAGTTCCGTCCGAACGGCAGCAGATCTCATCCGCAACATAATCGTCAAACCCGAATTCTTCGGCGATCATCCTCGCGGCAAGGTCGACCCCGCCGCTGATGATAACGCATTTTATCCCGTTACTTCTGAGGCATGCGATGGTCTCTTGTATGCCGTCAATGAGCGGCATTGTCTGAAAGAATTTTATGAGGTCTGATATTTTTATGTCCGGCTTCACCGCCTTCCACTGGGCGATGTCTCTTCTCATGAATTCAGACTGATCGATCTCTCCGCTGACGAATGCTTTGAATGTTGTCTCATTGTCAATATCAAGACACAGATTAAGCCAGTACCACGAGCTCCTCAGAGCTGTAAGGACGCCATCCATATCAAAACAGACAAGATCGTATCTTTTCATTACCCGAGGTATGTCAGGCATGGGATAAAATGATTAGTGGCCATGGCCTGGGAGGCCCTGGCCATCAGAACATCAGAGACAGGATGCCTACCGCAACAAGCAGTGTGGCGACCGCTACAGGCAATCCGATCAACATGAACTTCCAGAAGCTGAAGTGTATCCCCTCGTCTTCCGAACGCTCGGAGACTATCACATTGGCCGCGGAACCGATCAGAGTGGCGTTCCCGGCCAGTGTCGAGCAGATAGCCAGTGTGAACCACAGAGACATGTTGCCGGCGGGGATCATATGGCTGATAAGCATAACTCCGGGCACATTGCTGACAAGGTTCGAAAGAACCGCAGAAAACGCGGCAACCCCCATGATGGACGGTGTTTCGCCCGCTCCGAACCCCGGGAAGACCGAAGCGATACGATCCAAGAGCCCAGAACTTTCGACAGCGCCCATAAGAACGAAGAGGCCGATGAAGAAGATCAGGATGCGCCAATCTACCTTCTTTGCGACCCAGACCGCATTCCTTGGGGATTTGGACATCACCACTATGAGCGACAGAATACCTCCCGCCATCGCGATAGCAGATGTTGGGATACCAAGCACGCCTGATAAAATGAACCCCGCAAGCGCACCAAGCATTATCGCTACCACAGCCCACAGTCTGGCACGATCTATTTTTTCATTATTTGCGTGAGACGGAGCTGTCGAAACCGAAACGAGATTCTTTCTGAATATCAAGTATATGATAATGAATGCTACCGGCAGGCAGGCCAGAGAGATTGGGAGGGCGTGGGCGGTGAATTGGACAAAGGAGAGTCCCGCCTCTGACGCTATGTAAGCGTTCTGAGGATTGCCGATGGATGTAGCGAGGCTCCCGATGTTCGCAGAGAACATAACACCTATGAGGTAGGGGATGGGATTGGAGTTAGTGCTTCTGCAGCATCTGATGACGATAGGAGTGAATATCAGGACAACGGCATCGTTCAGCGCGACAGCCGAAAGCACTGCGCATATGATCATCACATATGCAAGCAGCCTTACTTTGCTTCCCGAAAATCTGATCAGGAAATCAGATACTATGCGGAAGAACCCGGAGAACTCAAGGCCGGCAACTAGCATCATCATTCCTAAAAGAAGAAACACCACATTGAGATTGACAAGCCCCGGAACGTCAGCGATGTGAACTATCCCGAACAGAATGACCAGAATGCCGCCTACCGCCGCCGCAACACCGCGGTCAAGTTTGATCTTCGGAAGATTTCCGACCGAGATGAGCGCGTATGTAAAGATAAAGATCGCAGCGGTGATCAATATCGAGAGATCATTCGCCAACGTCTATCCTCTTCCTTCCCAGACGTATGTTCGATGCAACGTCCTTTATATCGCGATGGCCAAGCATCACCCATGCGATCGTAGCCATGATCAAGGCCCCCATCATATCGGCCGTGAGATTGCCCATCGTGTGCAATGCGCCGTATGACATGTAATCAACTCCCGTAAGGATTCCCGTGAATCCTTCCATTATCTCCCAAATAGCGCCAAAACTGAAGGCCAAAAAGATAACCATCACAACAATGCCCCCCCTCGATCCGAAAGATACGTGAGGAGGGGAACGCGCCTGCATCGAGCTCAGGGCCATGAAGACTATCGAAGCGATCACCATGGTCGAAACAACATGCGTGAAATCCGCCCACCAAAAGATATCGAAATAGAATCCTCCGCAGAGGGTTATCACGAACATGTACATGTCCCCGTATAACAATACCATGAACCAAAGAGGCAGAGATACCAACCGGGCGAGTCTCAAGATAGGCAGCACCGTCATTACGATGGCCCACAGGATGCACGTTGTCTGAAGATACACCATGGGGTGACCCGCTGCCAGTCCGGGGGCATACCCGAGCGTGACATACATGAACATGAATGCCATTGAAAGGGGACAAAGGATCAGTATCGCCCAGGCGATCCGTCTTTCTTTTACATCTTTGGCGTTCAGCGCATCACCTCCAACCCCTTCGCTGTTATCAGATACCGGTTCTTTTTGAATACAGGATAGGCGATCATGGAGAAAACCAAGAAGATCACGAGGTTCACCAGCATTGTGACCACAAGAGTGTTGTTGGAAATAATTCCCTGCTGCAGATCTGTAAATTGGATCACAAAGATGAATATGCATTTGGGAACCTGCATGCCCATGCCTACCAACCAGATCAGCCCTGGTACGAGTATGCGGTTGTATGAGGCGTTGAAGATGGCAGCCGTGGTAAAGTAGAACATGATCATCACAGGTATCGTGGCGGCCCCCTGTATCACTCCGCTGACGAACATCCACTGATAGTTAGACATAACATCCCCGTCCACCAGCGTACCGTATGAAGCGAAAAACACCATGACCATCGTGCAAAAAAGTACGATAACAGACATCACCGCCGAGCAGCAGTACACGGTGCTTGAACAATATAAGAACGCCAAAAGCGAAAAAAGGACTGCCAGGGAGGACAAGGCGGTCATTGCGCCATCCTTCCCCCAGATGCCAAGGGCAACCGAGACTGCGGCGACAATTATACAAAGCGCAGCCAACGTTCTTTTTCCGTCCATGCAGTTTCGTTATATAACGTCTGTATTTCTGATTTTCGTTGCATCTGGGTTCTGAGTTTGAATTTATCACCGAACAAGTATCGTCAGTTCGGGATCATATGTGATCTTGTTCGATTTAGTGTAAATGATATGGAGATCTGAAACATCCGTACCGATCGGCACAATATACAGATAGTAGTTATGCCCAAGTTCTCCAGGCACGTATACGACGGGGGCGCTGTGCGGCGGATAGAGATAAGTGTCCGGAGCCGCCTGTATCCTTTCCTCGTTGACCTCAAGTTCAAAATCGGACGGGTCATCGCTTATGCCATTATGCCAGTCGATATTCATTAGTATGATATCGGCAACGACGTACATCTGACCATCTGGGGCGTAGACCGTGTCCCCGTCCGAATTCACAAAAGATGTGCTTGTGCTGAAAGTATAATTGTACCTTCCGTCCACATGAGAGTTCTCTCCCTCCAGTGTTGTCTCCAGAGCGATAAAACAGACTGCTGCCAGAATCACTACTACTAAGATCACAAGCAGATCCTTGGAATATTTCATTGCCGTATCAGTGCAGTCTCTGATATAATATTTTGTGGCGCGGCCGGACAGCCTCTGACCGATAATCTTATACCGTTTGTATCGCCCTCGTACACTCCAAAGCGGGATTATAAAAACAGAAAGGACCTGATTGAGATGAGAATCGCAAAAAATGTTGAAATGTTGGAAATAAAGGCTCAGGCGGTGTATTACCCAGTACTTCTGTGGGATGAAAAAGATGTTGTCCTGTTAGACACCGGGTTTCCAGGTCAGTTCGAACTGATAAAGGAAAGTATAGCTAAATGCGGATTTTCTCCGGAGCAGATAACGAAGGTAATTCTGACCCATCAGGATATCGATCACATAGGCAATGCGAAGATATTCCGCAGCCTGGGCGCAGAGATCATTGCGCACAAAGAAGAGGCACCATGCATCCAGGGAGACAAACCGCTGACCAAGCTTGCAGATATGGAAGCAAACCTCGACAAACTCACGCCTGAGAGGCTTGGTTTCTACAATATGATCAAAGCCAGCGCACCCGAGCTCAGTGTGCATATTGACACTCTGCTTACGGATGGGCAGACGATCCCGGTCTGCGGAGGCATCAAAGTCATCTATACGCCGGGGCATACCCCAGGGCACATTGCATTGTTGCTTTGCGAGTCGGGTATTCTGGTATGCGGCGACGCCGCCAATATATCGGACGGCGGACTTTGCGGTTCAAATCCGATGCATACGCACGACATGGCCGCCGCAGAAAGATCGTTTGAGAAGATGATCTCGATCGGCGCAAACGGTTACGTATGCTACCACAGCGGATATCTGACACAGTGAGATACTGAGCAAACGGGAAGGGCCATTGCATATGTGTCCGGTTGCCCGGCATCTTCCGCGCGGTTCATCCGAACCAATATCTCAGCGGACCCTGGCAGTCGTGTAAAAAGAACTCAGTGATCTTGTATGTCTGTATGCCCGATTTGAACATGGGGTCGTTGTCACAAAGGCTCTGAGCCCCTTGTTCATTCTCATATTTCACGACAATGAAGCCTCCCCCGATTCTCGCTTTCGGTCCTGCGAATAGGATCGTGCCAGAATCAAGGCCCGTCTGAAGATAATCAGTATGAGCTTTTATTGCCTTTTCGAGTGTTGCACCAGTCGGATGGTTCTCTACAAAAGAACCCTCTATAATGAAATATTTCATGTTCTTTCAACCCCCTATTTTAACGCTTTAGCTGTTATTAAAGGTTTGTAGCCTATGATCCCAAAGGAATGGAAGATGGAATCAAAGATATTAGCCAGACATCAATTTTTGAAAACAGAAGGTCTGAACGATTTCGTCTCTAACAAATATGGTTCAGGATCCATTTATCAGAAGAACATCCACTATCGTAAAAGATATTTCTGGTATTTATTTCGACTTTATTCTTCACGTTGTGCTGTTCTTATCTCGCTGTAAAAATAGTTTTCCTAACCCCCTTCCGATGCGGAAAGCAAAGAAAGATCTAGTTTCTACGCTAAACAAAAGTCGTGGTAAAAAATAGTAATAAATACTTCCTGGACAACCACACAATTGTTCAACACCAGAGTAGTTTTTTAATATCGCACCTCGGTGTCAAGGAAGAGTGCGATAGACATTCACTACGCTGACTATAAAACAATACTCTCTGCGAAGAACGGGATGAATCTGTATCGCGGTTGTACACACGGCTGCATCTACTGCGACAGCCGGAGTGCCTGCTATCAGATAAACCATGAATTTGAGGACATTGAAGTAAAGCGCGACGCCGTTTCCATCCTGGAATCTCAGCTGCGCAGGAAAAGAAAGCCGTGTATGATCAGCACCGGAGCTATGTGCGACCCCTACATACCTCTGGAAGATGAGCTGAATGTTACCAGGCAATCCCTTGAGCTGATCGAGCGATACGGATTCGGGCTTTCAATACTGACTAAATCCACTCGCATCCTGCGGGATCTGGAACTGCTGAAAAGGATCAGCGATAAGACCAAATGCGTAGTTCAAATGACCCTCACAACTTATGATGAGGACCTGTGCCGGAAGATCGAGCCGAATGTGGCAACGACATATGAGCGGTTCCAGGCACTTCGTACCATACAGGAAGCAGGCATTCCCACCGTTGTATGGATCAGCCCCATCCTGCCGTTCATCAACGACACGGAGGAAAACCTGCGTGGATTATTGGATTACTGCGTCAAGGCAAAGGTTCGCGGCATCCTGTGCTTCGGTTTCGGCGTAACTTTGCGTGAGGGGGATAGGGAGTATTTCTATCGCCAGCTCGATCGTCTTTTCCCGGGCATGGCGGAACGGTACACTCGGCAATTCGGCAATGATTATATGTGCTTCAGCCCCAACAACGGTCAGCTGACGGATATTTTCAGAGATACCTGTGAGCATTATGGAATCCTCTGGAAGCAGGAAGAAGTTTGGACATATTTGCGGGAGTTTGAGCGCAAAGAACGGCAAACAACACTGTTTTGAATAGGGGCAGAGCAAAAGCGCAAACGAACAGACCTTTGAAATTGTATTTTTTTAAAACAAATGGTAAGTTAGAGTTTTTCAAATGATACTCTTAATAAGATATACGGTGATTTTGAAAACCGCGAAACAATGATTGAAAAATTAGCTTGCAAGCTCGGACGGAACGATGAAGTCCCAAACATCGAATTAGCAGAATCGCTTTGTAAAAGCGAGGACACGGCAGGCATCTGTGAGATCGTCGAGGGGCTAAAGGGCAAGGACAAAGCCATTGCCAGTGACTGTATAAAAGTGCTTTATGAGATCGGAGCGAGAAAACCTAGTCTGATCTCAGAATATGCAGACGATTTTCTGTCTTTGCTTTCATCGCGGAATAATCGTCTTGTCTGGGGCGGCATGACTGCGTTAGCCGCCATAGTGGAATTAGTGCCAGACACAATCTACAGGGAAATCGACGCAATCCTATCAGCATTCAACGGCGGCGGCGCCATTACTATCGATAACGGCATCACCGTTCTATCAAAATTATGCGTGGCCGATAAGACATATGAGGATCATCTGCTGCCTTTATTGCTCGAACACTTACGGAAATGCGAGCCGAAAGATATGGCTAGGCATGCGGAAAGGATGTCAGTCTGCATCAATAAGGAAAATATCGGGGAATTCCTCGATGTACTGGATGCCCGTAAAGATCAATTGCCGAGCCCTCAAAGCGAACGCATCAGGAAGCTGGAGAATAAATTGTCAAAGTTAAGCTGAATATGTTTCATGGAGGTTGCCGCTCCAAGTGAAAGGAGGTCCGACACAATAAAATCCTTCACAGGCCATTCCACGGCATGGTATACGACGGCAGACAAAGGGTCGAAGACATAGACGATGACAATAAAATTGTCTATTTCGATCCTTTCAGTATCAAGAAGATCACAGGGACAAGACTTGCTCCGATTATGGGGAAAGGTGATTTCCAGACGCCTTTCTCGGTTGCATTGGAGCTTGCGGGCATCTACCGTGAGGAAATAAGAACAAAATACATCGAGGCAGGCAATATCCTTGAGCCAGTGCTCAGGTCATACATGAAGAAGAATATTTCCTCACTCGTACCTTTGCTGGGTCTCTCAGACGGTTCTAGAATGACCATAGAGGAACCGGTTCCGGGAGAAATGTGCGGCTATGATCATTTCCACAATGAGAAGATATTCGGCGGGCTTGTTGACGGTTACGTAACGGTCGACGGCAATAGGAATTCCATCCTGGAGATCAAGACATCCGGCGAGAGGGATAAGTGGCAGGATGAGAATGACGATTATACAATTGTGACAGAGCAATATATGCTGCAGGCATCGCTGTATGCGGAGCTCTCCCGCTTGGACAAGATCGTATTCCTGGTGGGGTTCCTCGACGATGCCGATTATGACAGACCCAAGCTTTGGGTTCCCAATGAGGACAACACCAAGATAATCGTCAAAAAGAAACTGGAAATGGCACCATATATGAAAGAGGCCGCGGCCTGGTACAATGAGTATATCAAAAACGGTCAGACCCCGGAATGGACGGATGCGGACAAGGGCCTGGTAAAATATCTCAAGGCATACAAACCGGGAAAGCGATAAAATTTGAGTATAGATATTTATGAAAAACGGTGGCTGGCAATGCTATGCATGGCGTCCGCCTCCAACGCAATGCGATCTTACTGCAAATTGCAGTAATTTCTTAATGGACAATCCGACACAGTAATTGAAATTTTTTGGTGTAATTTTTTTTGGAATATGGCATTGCCGTCTTCTGTCCTCCTACTCAGCATTCATGAGATAAATGCTTGTCAATAGGGAGAGAGTTTATGCTCATAATGTATTTCTGAAATTGAAGGGAATAGTCGGATAAATAAAATAGAAGAAGGAACCGTAATGAAAGAACGCACCATGACAGTTAAGGGCAGTGGGAACATCAAAGCCAAACCCGATCTGATTGTAATAACGATGGAGCTTACCACCGCAACGCCCGAATATGCAAAGACGACCGAACGTGCAGCAGCTGAATTGGAAGCACTCAGAAAGGCCATCGTTTCCGTCGGGCACGAAGGACAATCTTTGAAAACAACAGATTTCAATATCGCCACCGAATATGAAAGTTATACGGATGCGAGAGGATATCTCCAGCAAAAATTCAAAGGATACTCCTGTACCCACCGGTTGAAACTGGAATTCAGCCTCGATATGAAGTTTCTCGGCAAGACCCTTGCGGCAATATCGGCATCGGGGGCGAAGCCATGGTTCGAACTCGGTTTTTCCATCAAAGATAAGGATGCAATTCAAGCAGATCTTCTCGAAAAAGCTATAGCGAACGCCGCTGAAAAAGCCACCATCCTTGCCAAAGCAAGTGGGGTATCTCTTGGAGAGATAATGCATATCGACTATAGTTGGGGAGAACTGCGGTTATATTCTGACACCAACCTTTCTGACGAGACGGATCATTCGATGATTGCTTCCTTCTCTAAAATGGAAATCGAACCAGAAGACGTGGAAGTGAATGATACTGTGACTGTGGTTTGGAATATACAGTAATTTATTCTTGCAGAGTCAAACAGCGGGCCTGAAGGGATTCGAACCCTTGGCCGATCGATTAAGAGTCGATCGCTCTACCTAGCTGAGCTACAGGCCCCGTGCGCCTCTTGATTGCATTATGATAGATAAAACTGTCTGTTTCAGACCTTTGAGAGTACGACGATCAACGGATACAAACTCATATAATCTTCGGCGGCATATCCAGCGGTGATGACAGAACTAAGGGTCAGGGACTTAATGACAACTCAGGTATCGACTGTTAAGCCGACAGATACGATAAAGCGGGCTACGATAAAGTTCGCGGTCGACAACTCCACCGGCGCACCGGTGGTAGATAACAGGAACCACGTTGTCGGCATGTTAACGGAAAATGACGTCCTCGGTCTGATCCTCAAATATCAACAGAAACTCGATGACGACCCGACCACAAACCACTCCCTCCTTAGTCTGCCGTTCGACGGGGCCTCACCCGACGCGGCCGTTGCGGAGGCCAATAAAACAATATCCGAGATGAAGGTCGAGGAGATAATGACCAGAAGCGTCCTCACAACAGCTCCGGATGAGAAGATCGTAGAGGCCCTCAAAAAGATGATGCATCTGAACGTGAACCGCCTGCCGGTCCTGGAGAAAGGGATCTTGGTCGGAACACTGTCCAGATCGGACATAATATTCTATATCTACAAGAAAAAGGTCTGAGGACCGATGTTAGAGGTACATGTCCTTGCAAGCGGAAGCGATGGGAATTGCACGGTCATACAGCTGGACGACGAAGCCATAATGATCGACGCAGGGATCAGCTGCAAAAAGATAATGGGCCTGATGGAAAAGGAAGGCGTTGACCGAAAGGCCGTGAAAGCCCTTCTCGTGACGCACGAGCACTCCGATCACATCGCCGGCGCCGGCGCAGTGGCCAGAAAATTTGACATCCCAGTTCTATGCAACAAAGCTACCTTCGAATGCAGCTGTCTCGGCGATGTGGATTACAAAGAGATCAAAACGATGGGTTCTTTTTGCATCGGAAATATGAATGTGATTCCGCTGCCGACATCCCACAACGCGGTCGAACCGAATGCTTTCTTTGTCGAAGCAGATGAAAAAAGGGTGCTTGTCGCTACAGACACAGGGGTACTCACATTCCAGATAGAGCACGCGCTCAAACAAGCGGATGTCGCGGTCATCGAGTCCAATTATGATAAGAAGATGCTTGCGGAGGGCCCGTACCCGCCGTATTTGAAAAAACTTATCGCGAGCGACATGGGTCATCTTTCCAATGTGGATTGCGCCGGAGCGATAAAAAGGACGATGAGAGAGAACCGGCAGATCTTTTTGGCGCATCTCAGCAAGACCAACAACGCGCCGGACATAGCCAGGGAGACCGTGGCCGAGATGACCGGATTAAAAAGACTCAGCATCGATTGTCTTGAATTCCAGGGAGACACCAGGACCATCAAGGTCCGGGGTTGATCAGTACCGCTTTTTCTCTGCTGATGAGCGCCATCGCCATTGCCTTCGGCATTCTGACGATATCTTCTTTGGACAACTCGTAATTGCGGTCCGGACCGGAGAACGGCGGGAGGTCCTCCAAGATCCTTATGACTATCAGTTCATCCTCTTCTGGTTCATCCTCTTTGGGCTCTTCCGGTACTTTTTCTGGTATCTTTTCCGAGAACTGTTCCGGCTGCGGTGCCTCTTCTAGGACAGGTTCGTACACAGGCTCTTCTTTGACTGGGACGGGTTCGGGGGCCTTCTTTTCGATCACAGGCTGGGGGTCTATCTCGGGGGTCTCGAACTTCCTCTTGCTGCTCAGTCTGTCAATTATCCCGACATGTTTCCTGGAGATATCGAGGATGTTCTCGTAATACTCCCTTTCTTCCGGCGTAAAATGATCCAGCACATTCTGCCCGCCCCTCGCGCCGATGAGGGCCAGCGATGCGATCTTGCTCATCCTGATCTCAGCGATCTCCTTCGACATCAGGACCGCCTTTTTGCGGCGCTGGTTCACCCCCTCGCATATTATCGAGTCGGGATCCGCGGAAAGATGTTTCTCATATTCCATTCTGATGTTTATGATCAGACCTGCCATTGCCGGGTACAGGTCCCTCCTGACAGCCGATACCGTAGGTGATTTCTTCTCCGTACGGTATATGGCGCCGAGGTCCTCATAGGACAAGGGGTCAGAGCTCTTCAACATCAGTTACCTCTGTTACCCCTATTTCATGTCGATATATGGTTTTATTCACGCCCTGCTCTGAAAGAAAATAAAGATAACCGCCGAGCAGTATACGGAAAGCAGATGCCTATCGAAGACGTCGCCAGAGTGAAGGATTCCGGAGTGGAGGTGGATGTCATAGTGTCTCCGAGGTCCGGAAGATCGGGGATCGAAGGCATCGACAGCTGGAGGAACAGACTGATAGTTAAGGTCAGGTCCCCGCCGCTTGATGGGAAGGCGAACAGGGAGGTCGAGGAGGTCATCAGCGCGGCCGCAGGTTCGCCTTCTCATGTGACATCGGGACATACCAACAGGCAGAAGACCCTCCGCATTGAGGGAGACCCAGCAGCAATAATCTCGAAACTGAGGGAAAGTATTGAATGACGAAGAGAGGCTGAATGAGATAACAGAGGTATTGGAGGAGCTCAAAGAACTCTCCAGAGACCACGTTCTTCTGATAGAGGGCCTGAAGGACAAAAGAGCCCTCAGCTCAATAGGCATAGGCGGAGATATTTTCATGATACAGTCGGAAGGCGGACCGATCAAAGCCGCCGAATACGCATCGGAACACGGCGGGAAAGCGGTCATACTCACAGATTGGGACCGCAAAGGCGGAATGATCGCCGGCGAGCTTGAGGATCAGTTGCACTCATTGGGGGTCGGATATGACGCAAGCATCAGAGCCAAGCTCTCATTTCTCTGCAAGAAATACATCAAGGACATCGAATCTCTGGATACGTTGCTGGAAAGATTATCCTTCAACGCAAGCGGTATTAAAGCAGGACACAATATGGCCACGGATGGTGAGTTTCTGAAAGGAGCGTTCCTTGTTATCGAAGGCATCGACGGGGCCGGGAAGTCCACGCTGTGCAGGATGCTGGAGAAGATGCTCGCCGATGAAGGACATGATGTGAAGGTCACTCAGGAACCCACATACGATGAGATAGGCAGTTTCATCAGGGACGGCAAAGTGAAGGGGATCTCGCAGAAGGCGGAAGCCCTTCTTTTCGTAGCGGACCGCGCCGTCCACACTGAAAGGATATCTAGATGGGTGGAGGAAGGCAGCGTCGTGATATGCGACAGATACTTCGCATCCACCGTAGCGTATCAGTCGTCAGGGCTCAACGGGGAGGCTCTTGACAGAGAGTGGCTCATATCGCTCAACAGACCGGTGATCATCACGCCGGACCTAACGGTGCTTCTGGATATCGATCCGAAAGAAGGCATGAACAGGATCGGAGAGAGAGGAGAACTGAGCAAATACGAAGAGCTCCACTACCTGGAGAATACCAGAAGAGAGTATCTCAGGCTCGCTGATGAGTTCGGTTTCATGATAATCGACGCCGAAGAGAGCCAGACCGAAATTGCGAATAAGATAATCGCGAAACTCAAGGAGAGGTTTTGATGCACCCGTCAGAGGAAATATATTGTGAGAAGAGCAACAGGCTGAGAGGAAAGACAATAGTCCTCGGAATAACAGGAAGCATAGCGGCGACAGAGTGTTTTTCGGTGATAAGGGAGCTGATAAAGCACGGGGCGAAAGTGATCCCCGTGATGACCCCGAACGCGGTGAAGCTTGTGGCGCCGGATGCGATAGAGTTCGCGGCCGGAATGAAGCCGATAGTCGAGCTTACCGGGCAGACGGAGCATGTGACCCATCTAGGCGATCCTTCCGCGGCAGACCTCTTCATCGTCTACCCCGCGACCGCCAATACGATCTCGAAGATGGCGCAGGGGATAGACGACACCGCGGTAACATCTATGGCCACTATCGCGCTCGGCGGGAAGATACCCGTTGCGGTGGCGCCCGCTATGCACGAGCTTATGCTGAATAACCCGGCCGTGTCGAAGAACCTTGAACTTCTGGCCGAATGGGGAGTGCACATAATAGGTCCTCACAGAGACGGGGTCAGAGCAAAGGTAGCATCCAAAGAGGAGGTCGTGTCCTGGGCTGTAAGGCTTCTCTCAAGGAACGATCTCTGCGGTCGCCGCATCCTCGTAATAGGCGGGAGGAGCGAAGAGCCGATAGATTCGATGAGGATCATAACGAACAGATCCACCGGCCTCATGGCGCTGGCACTTGCCAGACGCGCATTCGAAAGAGGAGCGGACGTCGAGCTTTGGATGGGCGGTTGCAGCGTAGCGCTACCCGATTTCCTGGAGATAAGGAGATTCTCCGCAGTGTCCGATCTTGAGGGGATGTTGGACGCCGTGGATCATGACATTGTGATAGTTCCTGCCGCGCTGGCTGATTTCACGCCTTCGGAGAAGAAAGAGGGGAAGATACCAAGCGACAAACCGTTCGATGTGAAACTGAAGCCCGTCCCGAAGGTCCTTCCTATGATCCGGAAGAAGTGTAAGAACGTGATAGGATTCAAGGCGGAGTCGGGACTCACCCCAAATGAGCTGGAGAAGAGGGCAAGAGCGAGGATGGAAGAGTATGGTCTCAGGGCCGTCATCGCGAACGACATCGACGATGCCGGACGTTCAACATCTTCCGCGATACTTGTGACCGACGGAGCGTCTAAGAATATCACCGGCACCAAGATAGAGGTGTCTGATGAGATATTGAACTACTGCGCGGAAATAATATGACCTCGGCATTCTGCCC